>ERZ808051.377-NODE-377-length-52440-cov-26.367511_pt1 | contig 52440 bp, 54 predicted proteins | sample MGYA00380199_ERZ808051 | MGnify/ENA primary metagenome ERZ808051 (study PRJEB31490, sample SAMN06133391) | mouse gut metagenome | isolation source: J11 | host: mice | place: China: Chengdu | collected 2015-05 ... | reverse complement strand
TCTATTCCCGGACAGCCTTCCCCAACTGGCGGGGCCCGGTTTGCCGGCGCGGAAAAAAAGCAGCGCCTTCGGCCTCCGAATCGCCTTCCGCCGATCCCCCAGAAAAATTTTTTATCCTACTGAAACCTTACAAACCCGCATAAACCGGCCATTTTTGGGAAATTCCCATATTTTACGCGGTGCCTTAATGTTCTATCCCTGCCAAATTGCGGTATATTAATATTACATACGGGAAAAAATTCTTTAGATGTAAGAAGGGAGAACAAAGCATGACAGATAAGGTAATTGAAAATAACCAGGTGGTGATTATGGGGGAAATCGTCAGCGATTTTGCTTTCAGCCACGAGATATTCGGGGAAGGTTTCTATATGGTAGACGTCCGCGTAGAAAGACTGAGCGATTCGATCGATATTATTCCGTTAATGGTGTCGGAAAGGCTGCTCGATGTAAACGGAGATTATAAAGGCATGTACATAGTGGTAAATGGGCAGTTCCGTTCTTATAACCGGCATGAGGAAAGAAAGAACAAGCTGGTGCTTTCCGTTTTTGCAAGGGAGATCGACTTTGTAGATGAAATTGGCGAAAATACGAAATCCAATCAAATCTATCTGGACGGATATATTTGCAAGGAACCGGTTTATCGGAAGACGCCGTTGGGAAGGGAAATTGCCGATCTGCTGCTGGCGGTCAACAGGCCCTATGGCAAGTCGGATTATATACCGTGTATCTGCTGGGGCAGAAATGCCAGGTTTGCCAGCAATTTTGAAGTGGGAGCCAGATGCGCCGTGTGGGGCAGGATACAAAGCAGGGAATATATGAAAAAAATATCGGATGAACAGCTGGAAAAAAGGGTGGCATACGAGGTTTCCGTAAGTAAACTGGAGTTGATAGAAGATTAGAGGCAGTCCGTTCCGTATAAGAAAAGGTTGATTCCGTCTTATTTATATGCTATTATATGGCTAATATTGCGAATATGCGTATCATAAAGCGATAAAATCTATATGTCTGACAATGATAATTGGCCGGAAAGGCTGATGTACACAGGAGCCGGATATGAAAAAAGGAACGATACATATTTATAGCGGCGACGGCCATGGGAAGTCGCCGGCAGCGTTGGGAAGGGCCGTATCAATGGCCTGTCAGGGGAAAAGCGTGGTAATTATCCAATTTTTAAAAGGCAGAGGATTGGAGGATTCGGAATTCCTGCGCAGGATGGAGCCGGAGATCAAGCTGTTCCGTTTTGAGAAATCGGAAGGCAATTTTGCGGAGTTATCCATAGAACAACAGGCGGATGAAATCATTAATATCAAGAACGGCCTTAATTTTGCGAAAAAGGTGCTTTGTACCGGAGGGTGCGATCTGCTTATTCTGGATGAGGTATTGAGGCTGATCGATAACGATATTATTTCCGTAGAAGAACTGAAAGGAATGCTGGATATGCGCTCAGACGAATCGATGGATGTGATCATGACGGGTACTACGCTTTCCGCAGATGTTTGCGTGCTGGCGGATGAGGTGACGCGGCTGGCGACGGTAAAGGGCGGCTTATAAGCCGGCCAAGTAGTAAGCCTGTAAATTTATATCTGTAAGCAGCATAAACTTGCATTGACAGTTCAATGGCAGAATGATATGATAATTTTAAAGTAGAGAAGAGATAGAGGTTGCGTATTTTATCAGTAGTTTTTCGGATGTGGCAGGCACAGGAGAAGAAAAATGAAAGGAAAAGACGCCGAAAGAGCAGGACGCGCTGTAGTTTTGTTCTTGGGCATACAGCGAATAACTGTATGACTGTCATCGGTACGATGGGGCGCTATCCGAGGTTATTTGGCATGTTGATAAGCCGGCGCGTGTTGTGTCGGCTTGTTGTTTTATGCGCATTTGATATATGTGTACTTCAGCATGTTGGCATTAATTTTAGAGGAGGAAAAAGTATGGCTGTTTTTCAAGGAGCCGGTGTTGCGATCGTTACACCGTTTAAAGCAAATGGAGAAGTAAATTATGACAAATTCGCAGAACTGTTGGAGTTTCAGATCGGGAACGGGACAGATGCCATTATAGTATGCGGCACGACAGGGGAATCTTCTACGTTGACCCATGAAGAGCATTTGGAAGTCATCCGGTTTTGTGTGGAAAAGGTGGCGGGAAGAATACCCGTGGTGGCAGGAACCGGTTCTAACTGTACGGAAACAGCGGTTTATCTTTCAACGGAAGCAGAAAAATACGGAGCGGACGCGGTTCTTTTGGTGACGCCTTATTATAACAAGGCGACGCAGAAGGGTCTGTACCGCCATTATAAAACGGTGGCGGACGCGATCAGTATTCCGGCCATTATATATAATGTGCCAAGCCGCACGGGCTGCAATGTCCTTCCCGAGACTGTGGTAAAGCTTTGCACGGAAGTGGAAAATATCGTAGGAGTGAAGGAAGCCAGCGGCAATATTTCCCAGGTAGTGAAACTGATGGCTCTGGCGGACGGAAAAGTGGATCTTTATTCGGGAAATGACGATCAGATCGTTCCGTTGCTTTCCATGGGGGGAAAAGGCGTGATTTCCGTGTTATCCAACGTGGCACCGAGGGAGACGCACGATATCTGCGCAAAATTTTTTGCCGGCGATGTGGAAGAAAGCTGCCGGCTTCAGCGCAAGGCAGTTGAACTTTGCGAAGCATTGTTCTGCGAAGTGAATCCGATTCCCGTAAAAAAGGCGTTGCAGCTGATGGGAATGGACGGGGGGACGCTGCGGATGCCATTGACGGAAATGGATGAGGCGAATGTACCCAGACTGGAAAAAGCGATGAAAGATTTTGGTATTCGGATTTGAGGCGCAGCGAAGCTGCGGCATTAGGGAGGCTGTATGACAAAAGTGATTATGCACGGCTGCAACGGGAAGATGGGTCAGATGATTACCGGACTGATTGCGGCGGACGATGAAATAGAAATAGTAGCCGGAGTGGATGCTTTTGAAATCGGAAATAATACTTATCCGGTATTTAAGAGCATCGGCCTGTGCGATATCGGGGCGGATGTGGTTATTGATTTCAGCAATGCACAGGCGATAGACGGGCTGCTGGATTATTGTGTGGAGAAAAAACTTCCCTGCGTGCTTTGTACGACAGGGCTTTCCGAGGCGCAGCTCCAGAAAGTGGAAGAGGCGGGCGAGAAAACGGCTGTTTTAAAATCGGCGAACATGTCGCTCGGCATCAATTTGCTTTTAAAGCTGCTGAAAGAGGCGGCGGGGATTTTGGCTCCCGCAGGGTTTGATATTGAGATCGTGGAGAAGCATCACAACAAGAAGGTGGATGCGCCCAGCGGAACGGCATTGGCCCTGGCGGATTCCATCAACGAGGAATTGGACAATGCTTATGAGTATATCTATGACAGGAGCGGCAGGAGGGAAAAGAGGCCGGTGAAAGAGATCGGTTTGTCCGCAGTCCGGGGAGGTACGATCGTGGGGGAACACGACGTGATCTTTGCGGGGGCGGATGAGGTAATCACTTTCTCCCATACGGCGTATTCCAAAGCGGTTTTTGGAAAAGGCGCGATACAGGCCGCAAAATTCCTGGCAGGAAAACCGGCCGGCAAGTACGATATGAGCGATGTGGTCGATATTGGGTAGACAGGTGTGAATACGGAAGGAGCAGGGAGCGGATGGAAGATTTGGAATTAAAATATCTTCGCAGCCTGGCGCATCAGTATCCGACGATAGCGTCAGCGTCTACAGAGATTATTAATTTACAGGCGATTCTTTGTCTGCCGAAAGGGACGGAGCATTTTCTTACGGATATTCATGGAGAGTATGAGCAGTTTAACCATGTATTAAAAAACGGCTCCGGCGCCGTGAAGAGAAAGATAGACGAAGAATTCGGAAATACATTGAGCAGCAGGGATAAAAAGAGCCTGGCTACTTTGATTTATTATCCGAAGGAAAAGCTGGAGATTGTTATTCAGGAAGAAGATAATATTGAGGACTGGTATAAGATCACCCTCCACAGGTTAGTACAGATCACAAAGCGGGTGGCTTCGAAATATACCCGGTCCAAGGTGCGCAAGGCTCTGCCCCCCGACTTTGCCTATGTGATCGAGGAATTAATTACGGAAAAGGCGGAAATCCAGGATAAAGAAGCTTATTATAATGAGATTATCCATACGATCATACGGATAGACCGGGCGCAGGAATTTATTGTTGCTTTGAGCCATTTGATTCAGCGCATGGTCATCGACCATCTGCATATTGTTGGGGATATTTTTGACAGAGGGCCGGGTCCCCATGTTATTATGGATACTTTGAGCCGTTATCATTCCGTGGATATTCAATGGGGTAACCATGATATCGTCTGGATGGGAGCGGCGGCAGGGCATCTGGCTTGTATTGCCAACGTAATTCGGCTTTCGGCGCGTTATGGAAATCTGGATACCCTGGAGGAAGGCTACGGGATTAATCTGATTCCGCTGGCTACTTTTGCAATGGAAACCTATAAGGGAGTAAACTGCGAGCATTTTTCCATCAAATACAATACGGATTATAATACGAAGGATCTGAGTCTGGACATGAAGATGCACAAGGCGATAGCAATTATCCAGTTCAAGCTGGAGGGAAGCCTGATTATGCGCCGGCCTGAATTTCAGATGGAAGACCGTCTTTTGTTGGATAAAATAGATTATGAAAATAAAACCGTAAATATAGGCGGACAATCATATACCATGCGGGATGTGGAATTCCCTACGGTAGATCCGCAAAATCCATATGCATTAAGTCCCGAGGAGGAACAGGTGATGGAACGTCTGAGACAGGCGTTCTTAAAATGTGAAAAATTACAGAAACATGTCCGCTTCCTTTTTTCCAGAGGAGGACTTTATAAAATTTATAATTCGAACCTGCTGTACCATGGATGCATGCCAATGGATGAAAACGGCAACTTTAATACGTTTACCGTGGACGGGGAAGAATATAGAGGAAAGGCACTGTACGATATTTTGGATCAATATGCCAGAAAAGGTTATTATTCCAAATATAATCCGGCAGAAATGCAAAAAGGACAGGATATGATATGGTACATCTGGGAAGGGCCTAACTCGCCGGTGTTCGGCAAGGATAAAATGGCGACTTTTGAGAGGTACTTTGTGGAGGAAAAAGAGACTCATAAGGAAACAAAAAACAGTTATTATCAGCTGTTGGACCGCGAGGATGTGATCAATAAGATTTTGATGGAGTTTGGGCTGGACAGCGGACAGTCCCATATCGTAAACGGGCATGTTCCGGTGGAACTGAAAAAGGGAGAGTCTCCGATCAAATGCGGTGGGAAGCTATTGATCATTGATGGCGGTTTTTCCAAGGCTTATCAGGGAAAAACGGGAATTGCCGGATATACTTTGGTAGCTAATTCCCACGGAATGCGCCTTGTGGCCCATGAGCCGTTTGAATCGGCGGAGTCAGCCATATTGCATGAGTCGGATATCTTTTCCGATTCCGTGATTTTGGAAACGAGCAATTCCAGAATCAGCGTGGCCGATACGGACGGAGGTGCGGAGATTAAAGAGACGATTCATCAGTTAGAAGTACTGCTTCAGGCATACAGAGATGGAACGATCATAGAAAAATCGTTGTAAAATGTTATAGTTACGAATAAATTTTTGTCCTTAAAAATAGGGGGAGCGATCCCCCTATTTTGGCACTAACCATCCAGTGTGGAAAGAGTTGCAAAGCGAGTCTTCTCACACTGCTAACGTCCGTTGCCATCGTTTCCAACGACGTCGTCCGTCACATTAGATACTCCGTCGGCGATATCATCCACTGCGTCGCCTACAGCGTTGCCGGCGTCGTCGAGGACAGAACCGGTGTTTGTATTATTATTTGTGTTAGTATTATTGGTATTGTCCGTAGCGTCCGTAGCGTCCGTAGCGTCCGTATCGGTGGCATCCATACCATCATTCATGCCGGTCGTGTCCGTGCTGTTTGTATCCGTACCGTTCGTTACATCATTGACGTTGTTGTTGGAGTCATTGGCAGTTCCCTCCGTATCATTGTCAGCTGCATTTCCAGCGGCGGTGTTGCCATTCGTTCCAACCGTGTCTGCTCCGGAAGCGTTTCCAGTTCCGTTAGCATTGCCCGTTTCGCCGTTGGTTCCGGTGGTGTTTGTACCGGTTCCGTTTTCCGTGCCGGCGTTGTTATCCGCATTGTTAGCATTCCTGTTACCACATGCGGTGACGAGTCCGAGCATGAGAACAAGAAGAGAAACGGATATCAGTTTTTTGCTGTTTTTCATAACATTTCCTCCATTTTCATAATGTTTTCATAGACCGCTCATTTGGGCATAAGCATAAAACTTAGCAAATTAAGCACAACATTTTCAAATGTTGCATTAGTATTATGCGCATGGAGCGAAAAAATATACGTTACTATTTTTTGTATTATGAATAGAAATTAATAGAATAAGAATTTTAAGAAAAAATACCAAAAGAAAGGCGGCGGCGATGGAATTCAGACCTTGTATCGATATTCACAATGGAAAGGTAAAACAGATTGTAGGCGGAAGTCTGCGGGATCGGCGAGGCAGCGCGCAGGAAAATTTTGTATCCGAACAGGATGCGGCATTTTATGCGGATTTTTATAAAAAAAGCGGGATAAGGGGCGGACATGTTATTCTCCTGAATCCTGAGGGCGGCGAATATTATGAGGAAACAAAAGCCCAGGCTTTGTCGGCGCTCCGGGCTTATCCGTGCGGATTGCAGGTAGGAGGGGGAATCCGTGAAGATAATGCCGAAGAATATCTGGAGTCGGGGGCAAGCCATGTCATCGTGACTTCTTATGTGTTTCGCAATGGGAAAATAGAATACGGAAATTTGGAAAAGTTAGTCCGCAGGGTAGGAAAAAATAGGATCGTGCTTGATTTAAGCTGCCGGAGAAAGGATGGGGCGTATTATATTGTTACCGACAGATGGCAGACTTATACGGATGTAAAGCTCTCGGAAGAAACGCTGGAAGAACTTTCTTTTTATTGCGATGAGTTTCTTGTTCATGCGGTGGATGTGGAAGGGATGGCGAATGGGATAGAAGGGGAAGTGGCCGCTCTTCTTGGAAATTGGGGAAAGATTCCCATTACCTATGCGGGCGGCGTCCATGATTTTTCCGATTTGGAAAAACTAAGGGAACTGGGAAGAAATAGAGTAAATGTAACCATCGGCAGTGCCTTGGACTTGTTTGGCGGAAATATGAAGTGGGAAGACGTAATTGCTTATACAAAAAAGAACCTATTTGATGTAAAATAGGTTCTTCCCTTAATCCGCTACCAAATCTGCCGCCATATTACAAAGCCCAATCTAAATTTATGGATAATTTGTTTATACTAAAAGCATAATCTTGATATTGATTAATGTGAGTTATAATGAGAAATTATAACTTTGTTACGTTTACAGCCTGAGGGCCTTTTTCGCCATTTACTACTTCGAACTCAACGGCAGCGCCTTCTTCAAGAGATTTGAAGCCTTCCATATTAAGTCCTGAATAATGTACGAATACATCATTACCCTGCTCATCAGAGATGAAGCCGTAGCCTTTTTGGTTGTTAAACCATTTTACTGTACCTTTATTCATGCCAGATACCTCCAGAGATTAAGTATATCGTTTCCTCATAAACGATATGTTTAGAATAGCATATATTAAAGTAAAAGTAAAGGAATAAATTAGTTATTTGTTGTTTTTTTAACAAATTCTGAATGCATAATAATTCCTAAGTCTGTATTTGTACAAATAAAAGTCTTATAGTGCAAATACAAATAGGAATAATGATGATATGCTATAAGAGGATTAGAGATAATCCAATGTAAAATTCCCCTTTTACATGGGAAAACACTTACCTTCGGGTGAGTGTTTTTCTGCGTTATAGGGGAATTTTTAATAGTATATCATATGAACGGATGAGGGTAAAGATCATGGAAGGCGATGAAAGAAGAAAAAAAATTATAGAGATACTGCATAAGGGGAAATGGCCCGTATCAGGCACGAGGCTGGCGGCGGAACTGGGAGTCAGCAGACAGGTGATCGTACAGGATATTGCTCTTTTGCGCGCCACGGACAAAAATATTCTTTCCACCAATAAAGGATATATTTTTTTTGACGGCGCACAGGAGGAAAACAGAAAAAAGCGGACTTACAAGGTGAAGCATAAGGATGAAGAAATATTGGATGAACTTTTTGTGATCGTGGATATGGGCGGAAAGATAAGGGATGTTGTGGTAGAACATGGGATCTATGGGCAGATATCGGCCGATTTGATCATAAACTGCCGGGCGGACGCGGAAGCTTTTGTTAAAAAGGTGGAAAAATACAAGACAAAGCCATTGAATAATCTGACCCACGGTATTCATTTTCATACGGTGGAAGCGGATTCGGAAGAGGCATTGGATCGGATTGGGGAAGAACTGGAACGAAAAGGGTACTTGATTCGTTAGGAAAAATATGTTATCCTTTCCATTGACTGACAAGACAGATGTGTTTACATAGAAAAACACAAAGAAGAGAAAGGGCGAGGAGAACCAAGTTTGTGTCTGCGCGGCATCCACAAACTTGAAAGCCAGGATGGCTTTGCGCAATAAAGCCTTGCAGAAATGGAGTAAAAGATGAGAGGATTAAAAAAGCTGCTCAATGAAATTTTTATTGACGGACTAAGCGGGATGGCATCGGGATTGTTCGCCACATTGATTATAGGAACGATCATACAGCAGGTCGGAAATTTCATACCTGGAGCGGCAGGGACTTATTTATTCATGATAGGAAAGCTGGCGGCAGCGGTAACAGGTGCGGGGATCGGCTGCGGTGCGGCGCTAAAGCTGAAAGCGGGGCCGTTGGTTATACTATCCGCGGCAGCAGCCGGAATGACGGGGGCTTTTGCCGGAAAAATAACGGAGGGTGCGGTTCTTGTAGAAGGAACCATATGCCTTTCCGGCCCCGGGGAGCCTTTGGGAGCGTTTATCGCCGCGATCGTGGGTATTTATGCAGGGCGTCTTGTGACGGGAAAAACGAAGATAGATATTCTGGTGACGCCTCTTGCCTGTATTGTGCCGGGAGCGGCGGCAGGGCTGGTGCTTGGGCCGCCGATTTCCGCTTTTATGGCATGGCTGGGATCTGTGATCAACTGGGGGACGATCCAGGCACCGCTGCTGATGGGGATCGTAGTGTCCGTACTGATGGGGATGGTTTTGACGCTTCCGATCAGTTCTGCGGCCCTGGGTATTATTCTCGGACTCAATGGAATTGCCGCAGGAGCGGCGACGGTTGGGTGCTGTGCCAATATGGTCGGGTTTGCCGTGGCTTCCTTCCGGGAAAACGGGGTAAACGGTTTGCTGGCGCAAGGTTTGGGGACGAGCATGCTTCAGATCGGCAATATTGTAAAAAAACCTGTGATCTGGCTGCCGGCGATTATAACGAGCGCAGCGCTCGGCCCGGTTTCCACGATGATATTCGGGATGGCGAATAATCCCACCGGTTCCGGTATGGGGACGGCGGGGCTTGTGGGACAGATCAACGCATATCAGGTGATGGCGGAGGGCGGAATGGCTCCCGGTGCGGTCATATTTCAAATTGCCCTGATGCATTTTGTGCTTCCGGCAGCCCTTGCTTTTTTAATTTCCGAATGGATGCGCAAAAGGCAGTGGATCAAGGATGGAGATATGAAACTGGACGTATAAAAAGAACATTTTGTAATAATTTTGAAACATATTTGGAACAAATTGTTAAAAAAATTTTGAAATAAAGTTGTATTTCGCAAGTCACCTGTGGTAAAATAATATGAGTTTACTGGAGGTGACTTATTTTATGAAGCTGAGAACGCGAAAGAGTAAGAAAAGTTATACAGTAATGATAATCTCTGATTCGGCAAAAAACAAAAGGAAAGAATTTCATATTAATGCCGGATTTGCGGGAACAGTAATGCTGGGAAGTTTCCTTCTTCTGGTCTGTGCCGTCTGTTACGTAGTGTACAGCGTGATCACCTTATCCGATTCCATGGAGAGGTTCAAGGCACAGGCAGAGCAGAATATCAGCTTGCAGGAAGAAATAGAGCGGCTGGAGGCGGAAGCAGGGAAGTTAGAAACGGAAAAGGAGGAGATGGCGGAGCAGATAAAAGTTTTGAATGATACCGTGAATGAACATGCGGAAGTGGAGGAGGCCATGGCGGCGCAGGAAGAGGAAGAGCATATTCCGAAAGGCTTTCCTTTGAGCGGAACCGCACAGCTGAAAACGGAAGAGACAGCGGGAGATGACGATGATGCGCAGGGCATGCGTGCGCATGAGGACAGAAAAGAAGTCATATTTGCTGCGTCGGAAGGCATTAACGTAATAGCTTCCGGTACAGGAACAGTTTTATCTGTGGATGTGGACGTGGATTATGGGAACGTTGTCAGTATAGACCATGGAAACGGCTATATTTCTATTTACCGCAACAAAGGTAATGCAGTAGTAAAGGCAGGTAACGAAGTAACGCGTGGGGCTATTTTATATGTGGTCGGGGAAGACAACACGGAAATGGGCTACAGCATAAGCAAGGACGATACATATATAGACCCTATGGAAATGATTGAGATCAACGGTTAGGAGGAAAATATGTTGGGGAGTAAGAAAACAGCGAATGTAAATGCAAAGATTGGAAGCATCATCGGTGCTGATATGCTGGTAGAAGGAACGATCACTTCTGAAGAGGCGGTTCGTATCGACGGAAGAGTAAAAGGCGATGTGAGCAGCCAGGGCGCATTGGTGATCGGAGCATCGGGAAAGGTGCTTGGAAATATTAAAGGCGCGGATATTATGGTTGCCGGAATCGTAGAGGGAGACCTGACCTCGGCAGGAAGGACAGAAGTGGCATCTACGGGAAGCATTCGGGGCAATATCCAGACGAAGAGCCTGATCGTGGATGAAAATGCGATCTTCCAGGGACAGTGTAACATGAATTCAGCAGAAGTGAAGCTGATAGAAGAGATCGAATAATAAATAAATAGAATAAAAAATCAGGAGCCGGGCGGATCGCAGACAGCAGTTTCCGCTTCGGCTCCTGTTTTTTGTGCATCAAAAAGGGAAAGTATCTTTATTACTCGGCCGGTTCCTTATTTTCCATCCGGTTGAATACCATTTCGTATCCGTCGTTCCCATAATTTAAGGAGCGGTTGACCCGGCTGATCGTGGCTGTGGACGCTCCGGTTTTATCGGCAATTTCCAAATAAGTCTTGCGGTCGCGCAGCATGGTGGCTACCTCGAATCTCTGGGAAAGAGATAATAATTCGTTGACTGTACAGAGATCTTCGAAAAAAGTATAGCATTCTTCCTTTTCCCTGAGGCTAAGAATGGCATCAAATAAGTGGTCTACAGCGTTTGTTCTTATTTTTTTATTCATTGTTTCCTCCATTTCTGTGCGGCTTTATTGCGCAAAGCCAGCCTGGCTTTCAAGTTTGTGGATGCTGCGCAGACACAAACTTGGGATTGAAAATTTTTAATTTTCAATCTTGAAACCTCCGAATACCTTTCTATTCTATATAGGAACTTTAGAGATAAATGCGGGTATATTTTAACATATTAAAGTTATAAAGTAAAGATAAAAGGCGGATGCCCAACGGAAATCAATTTTTATAAGCCACATGCCGGGCGAAATAAAATGGGGCTTATAAAAATTGATTTCCGTTGGCCGGAAAAGATATGGCTTGTCATGTGGTTTTTAATACTATATAATGGAATGTAAAAGTAGGAAAATAGCGGGATGGAGGTTGGCATGACGATAGACAAGGAAGATTTATTGAACAGCATAGTGGAAAGTCTGGACAGGATTCATCATATTAAATTGGATGATATTCCCAATATCGATCTGTATATGGATCAGGTGACGACTTTTATGGAAAAGCATTTAAAGAATACGACCAGATATCCCGGGGAAGATAAGATATTGACAAAGACGATGATTAATAATTATGCAAAGAATAACCTTCTCCCGCCGCCGGTAAAGAAGAAGTATTCCAGAGAACATGTACTCTTGCTGATTTTTATTTATTATTATAAGGGGATATTGACGATCAATGATATACAGACATTGTTGAACCCTCTGACGGAGCGTTTTTTTCATAAGGATGGATTTGATCTGGGGGATGTTTATTCAGAAGTGTTCGGTTTGGAAGAAAAGCATGTGGATATGCTGAAGGATGATGTAGTGCGGAAGTTTCAGGAGTCCAAAGATACCTTTGAAGATGCGCCGGAAGACGAAAAGGGGTTTTTGCAGCTGTTTTCTTTTATTTGTATGTTAAGCTTTGATGTTTATATAAAGAAGCTGATCATAGAAAAAGTGGTGGATTGTTTTTCCATGGCAGCGGACGAAGCGCGCCGGGAAGGAAAAAGGAATAAAGGGGATAAACAGGAATAAGCATGGAAAATAGGCATGGAATAGGAAGTGAAACGATGGGAGCTGCCGGCTGGCAGTTCCTTGTTTTGTGCTGGAAGCATAGAAAAAAATTTTAAAATAAAAAAATTCGAAAAAATTGAAAAAAATTGAAGATAAGAGGCAGAGGAATGCGTTATAAGGGATAGAAAGAGAAAAAGGAGGGAGGAAAGTATTCATCCTATGAACAGTACTTTAAAAATAAATAAGGAAGAAAGGCTTTCCATGATGGTCGATACTTATCAGAACCTTGTTTTCTCTGTCTGTTATAAAGTAACCGGAGATTATTTTGCGGCGGAGGATCTTGCGCAGGAGGCTTTTCTGTCCGCTTATAAGAATCTGGATGATTTTGAGGGGGACAATGAAAAAGCCTGGCTGTGCAGGATAGCGACGAATAAGAGCATTGATTATCTAAGAAGTGCGAGGAGAAGAGAGTCACCGACGGAGGATCTCTTTTTTGAGCAGCAAAGCGGGGAAAAAGAGTCGCCGGAAGAAATCTGTCTGGAGCGGGAAGTAAAGGAAAGACTGCTGGAATATTGCGGAAGGCTGAAACCGCCATATGATGAAATTGCCAAAAGCGTCTATTATGACGAAAAGAAAGCCGATGAGATCGCGAAAGAAAGAAACGAAAATGTTAAGACGGTACAGACGCAAATATACAGGGCAAGAAATATGCTGCGGAAAATATACGGAAAGGAGAGGAGCGCATGAAGAATGGAAATGAATATATAGACGACAGGGAATTGGAAGCTTTGATTGCCGAGGTGGAAAACAGCGGAATGATTGCGCCTCCCGTATATTTAAAGGAACTGATTATGAAAGAGGTAAACCGGCGGCCAGAGGAGGGCGGTAAGATACGGAAGGCGTCAAAGGAGGAGTTGGTACGGGCGGCGAAACGGAGGTTTTTTGCCGACAGCCTCAAAATCGTAGCGGCAGCCGCAGCAGCGGTGTTCTGTCTGACGGAGATGCCGGTTGATTTCAGCGGCGGAGGTATGTTGGAAAGCAGCAGAATAGAGGCGCGGATAGAGAAAGATACGGAAAGGTATTATGAGGAGAAGCAAAAAGCCCTTGCCGGTAAGGAAGGCATTGGCGTAAGGCTGGGAGAATTGCTGGAAGAGCGTTTCGGATGGGAATTCCCGGCGGGGACAGATGGAATATTCGGTGGTTTTTCAAATTGGTTTGGAATGGAGGAAAAGGATTATGAATAGAAGGAAGAAGAGCGGATTTTTGACATTTTGTTTTTCGCTGATTCCCGGGGCAGGAGAAATGTATCTGGGATTTATGAAGATGGGTGTCAGCTTGATGGGATTGTTTTTTGCAGTAATAGTGGTCGGCGGATTTTTGAATGTGGCATCGGTGCTGCTGATTGATGTGATAGTGTGGTTTTACAGTTTTTTCCATGTCCATAATCTGGCAGGAATGCCGGACGAGGAATTTCTGGCTGTAGAAGATGAGTTTCTGTTCCGGCTGGACGAAGTTTTTGATATGGGGTGGAAAAAAGAAAAATATAGAAAAATAGTCGCTGTCATCATGATTGCGGCAGGAATCCTGCTATTATGGAACGGATGGAAGGCGGCGTTGAGGCCATGGATACCGTATTTCCTGTTTGATATGATCAGCCGGTTTGAGAATACGGCACCAAGGATACTGGCAGGAATAGCGATTATATTCGGCGGCATTCATATGATAAAGGGAAAAAGGGAAGAGATGGAAGAAGTAATCATTGATATTGATGCCAATGATACCAATGATATTAACGATATCAATGATATTAATGATATCAATGATATTAATGATATCATTAATATCAGGAAAGAGAATAGTTCAGGGAACAAGGCAAGGGAGGCAGAGACTGGTTTTATGCCGATCGTGGAGGCAGAAAGGAAAGGATATGGAACAGAAACAGAGCGTAAGGATTCGTAGAGTAGGTACATTAACTTTTGGCTGCATGCTGCTGGTATTCGGAACATTGTTCCTGATACGCATATTTGTACCGGGTCTGGATTATGAAAGCATTTTCCGATGCTGGCCCTGTATCCTGATTGTTCTTGGAATAGAGGTGTTGGCAGGGAATTATAAGGCATCGAAGATAATAGGGGAAGGATGCCAGGTACAGTTTGTTTATGATAAGACGGCGATTTTCTTAACAATCTGCATTACCTTCTTTACTATGGCGATGGCGGTGGCGGAGTTTTGCATACGGTATGCTGACGTATACGGGAATGGGGGCATCAGATTTTGACAGGCTGGAAGGCTGTTATGGATGCGGTATGGAAAAAATGGGAGGGAAGCGTTTGCTTCCTTCCCGTTTTTTCCGTATAGAAATGGCGGATTCAATTTCTATTTGGCTGTTTCGGCAAATTGTGTGGTTACTAAGGTTTCGTAAGGAACACGTTCGGAAAGTTCACCCGCTTCGTCAAGGATGTTCTGCAGCAGGGTAAACGCATCTTCTTCAAAAATAAGATTATCTTTCCATGTATCTTGTTCATAGTATCTGGTCACGATGGCGGTGATCGTTTTGATGTCAGTTTCTTCGAATTGGGGCGCTATGGCTTTCGCAATTTCTTCGGGGGAGTGGCTTTGCACATAATCCATTCCTTTTTGCAGGGCATTGGTAAAAGACTGGATGACAGCAGGATTTGCTTCCATAAAGCTTTTCTTTGCGCTGAATGCGGTATAGGGAACATAGCCGGAATCTTCGCCAAGAGATGCCACCACATATCCGTCTCCTTTGGCTTCGAGGGAGGTCGCGTGCGGCTCGAATTCGACAGTAAAATCGCCTTGTCCGCCGGAGAAGGCCGCGGCGGTGGAACCAAAGTCAATGCTCTGATCGATGTTCAGATCGGTTTTGGGGTCGATGTTATTCTTTTTCAGGATATATTCGAATACCATTTGGGGCATACCGCCGGCCCTCCCCCCAAGAACGTCGCTTCCTTTTAGCATATCCCATGAAAACTGATCGACGGGCTCTCTCGATACGAGAAAGTTGCCGGCGCGCTGGGTGAGCTGTGCGAAGTTGACAACATAGTCCTGGGCGCCGCCCAGATAAGTGTAGATCGTGCTTTCGCTTCCCATAAAACCGATGTCGGCTTCGCCGGAGAGAACGGCGGTCATTGTTTTATCCGCCCCGAAACCGGTAATCAGGGTAAGATCGATGCCTTCTTCGGCAAAATATCCTTCCTCGATGGCTACATACATAGGGGCGTAAAAAATAGAATGCGCCACTTCGTTTAAAGTAACAGGCGTGAGTTTTCCCCCGGTTCCGGAGGCGCTTCCGCCTTCCTGTCCGCCGCATCCGGCAAGTGTGCAGCCAATAAAAATAAGGCACAGGCTGAGAGCGGTGATCCTGCGTAACAAAAGACGAGCGTTCTTTTTCATTGTTTTTTCCATAATACCTCCATAGACGATTGATGTTTTATTATATAAAGGGGGAAAAGCAAAGGTGCCTGTACGGTTGCGCTCAATTCCGAAATCAGTTATAATGTTCAGTAAAAATAAGATGCATATGGAGGAAGAACAGGCATGGGATTGATAAAGGCAATAAAAGGCGCGGTGGGGTCGGTAGCGGCGGATCAATGGAAGGAGTATTTTTATTGTGACGCATTGGATAATGAGGTGTTGGCATCGAAAGGAAGAAAGCGTGTCAGCGGCAGAGGAAGCAACACGAAAGGCGATGACAATATTATTACGAACGGATCCGTAGTAGCCGTAAACGAGGGGCAGTGCATGATCATCGTGGATCAGGGGAAGGTCGTGGAATTCTGTGCGGAAGCGGGAGAGTTTGTGTATGATACTTCTTCGGAGCCGAGCCTGTTCTATGGAAGTTTTGGGGAAAGCCTGGCGGACACTTTTGAGGCGATAGGAAAGCGTTTTACTTTTGGGGGAGATGCGGCGAAGGATCAGAGGGTGTATTTTTTCAATACAAAAGAGATTATGGGGAACAAATATGGTACAGCGAGCCCGGTTCCTTTCCGCGTGGTGGATGCGAATATCGGCCTGGATATCGATATTACTTTGCGCTGTAACGGGCAGTATTCTTACAAGATCACGGATCCTTTGCTTTTTTATAAGAATGTATGCGGAAACATCCCGGGGGATTTTATGAGGAGCGAAATAGAAGGCCAGTTGAGAACGGAATTGCTGACGGCGCTTCAGCCGGCGTTCGCGAGAATTTCCGAGCTGGGCGTCCGCTATAGTTCTATTCCGAAACATACGACGGAATTGATGGAAATATTAAATGAGGAATTATCCGCGAAATGGTCGGGGCTTAGGGGGATTTCCATCGTTTCTTTTGGGATGAACTCGGTGAAAGCGCCGGAAGAAGACGAGGCGATGATCAAGGAACTGCAACGGACTGCCGTATACAGGAATCCCAATATGGCGGCAGCAACGCTTGTCAATGCCCAGGCGGATGCGATGAGGGCGGCGGCGTCCAATACAAGCACCGGCCCGATGATGGCATTTGCAGGCATGAATATGGCCAATACGGCGGGAGGGATGAACGCGAACGCTTTATTCGCCATGGGACAGCAGCAGATGGCCGGAGCGGCCCAGATGCAGCAGGGCAGCGTGTCAGGGCAGCAGCAAAGTGCTGCGGTGGGAAATCCTGCCGGACAGGGAACTGCTGTTGGCTGGGTATGCAGCTGCGGACAGGTAAACAAAGGGAAATTCTGCAGCGAGTGCGGGCAGAAGAAGCCGGCAGGGGAGGCGCTTTACCGGTGCGATAAATGCGGATGGGAACCGGAAGATCCGAAAAAACCGCCGAAGTTCTGCCCTGAGTGCGGCGATCCCTTTAATGACGGCGACATCAGATAGGAAGGAAGTTATGAGTATTTACGATACATTAAATGAGCAGCAGAAACGGGGAGTTTTTGCAGTGGACGGGCCGGTACTGCTTTTAGCGGGGGCGGGCAGCGGGAAGACCAGGGTTCTGACGCACCGGATCGCTTATCTGATCGATGAGATAGGCGTAAGCCCATACCATATTATGGCAATTACTTTTACCAATAAAGCGGCAGGAGAGATGCGGGAACGTGTGGATTCCATTATCGGGCATGGGGCGAACCAGGTCTGGGTGTCCACATTTCACGCGGCATGTGTGAGGATTCTTCGCAGATACATAGACAGAATAGGATTTGACAATAATTTTACCATATATGATATGGATGACCAGAAAACGGTGATGAAGGATGTGTGCAAGCGTCTGCAGATCGATACGAAGATGCTGAAGGAGAGGGCGATTTTGAGTGCCATATCCTCGGCGAAGGATGAGCTTATATCCCCCCAGGATTACCAGATACAGGCGATGGGAGATTTTCATGGGGAAAGAATTGCCAGGGCTTATGTGGAATACCAGGAGACGCTTAGAAAAAGCAATGCGCTGGATTTTGACGATTTGATCGTGAAAACGGTGGAATTGTTTAAAACCTGCCCGGAGGTATTGGCCGGTTATCAGGATCGGTTCCGATATTTGATGGTAGACGAATACCAGGATACGAATACGGTGCAGTTTGAATTCATTCGTCTTTTGGCGGATAAATACAGGAATCTTTGCGTAGTAGGCGATGACGACCAGTCGATCTACAAATTCCGGGGGGCGAATATCAGGAATATTCTTGATTTTGAAGAGGTGTATCCCGAGGCGACGGTCATTAAGCTGGAGCAGAATTACCGTTCCACCCAGAACGTGTTGGACGCGGCCAATGCGGTGATAAAGAACAATAAGGGACGCAAGGAAAAGGCGCTGTGGACCGATAAAGGGGAAGGAAACAAAGTACATTTCCGGCAATTCGATACGGCTTATGAGGAAGCGGAATTCATAGCGGGCGATGTGGGCAGCAAAAAGAGGCGGGGAATTGCCGATTATGGCGATTTTGCGGTTCTTTATCGAACGAATGCCCAGGCGCGTATGCTGGAAGAACGGTTTATTTTGGAAGGAATTCCCTATGATGTGGTAGGCGGCACAAATTTTTATGCCCGAAGGGAAATCAAGGATATCCTGGCTTATTTGAAAACAGTGGATAACGGCAGGGACGATGTGGCGGTAAAGCGTATCATCAATATACCGAAAAGGGGAATCGGGGCGACTACGATTACCCGCGTGCAGGAATATGCGGACGAGCGTAATATCAGTTTTTATGATGCTTTAAGGGAAGCGGATCAGATCATGACCATTGGCAGGAGCGCGGGGAAACTCGCTCCCTTTGTAACGATGATTCAAGGTTTCCGAAGTAAACTGGAATATTACGGGCTGGAAGGGCTGATCAAAGATATCATAGAGACGACAGGGTATGTGAAGGAGTTGGAAGCTTCAGGGGAAGAGGATGCGGAAGACAGGATACACAATATCGATGAACTGATCAGCAAGGTGGTAGCTTATGAGGAGACGCATGAAGAGGCCGGGTTAAGCGGATTTTTGGAAGAAGTCGCTTTGGTGGCAGATATCGACCGGATAGAGGGGGAGAGCAGCAGAGTATTGCTTATGACGCTGCACAGCGCGAAGGGGCTGGAATTTCCCTATGTTTATCTGGCAGGCATGGAGGATGGAGTATTCCCCGGTTACATGGCGATCACCTCGGATGACAGAGAGGACATAGAGGAAGAGCGGCGTCTCGCCTACGTAGGGATTACGAGAGCGAAAGAGGATCTGACGCTGACTTGTGCAAAGCAGAGGATGGTGAGGGGAGAGACCCAGTATAACGCCGTCAGCCGTTTTGTAGAGGAAATACCGGCGGAATTGCTGGATCAGAAGGTTCCTTCTTTAAAGAAATGGAATTTTGTGGACTATGATGAAGGTTCCGAGGAAAAGCTGCGGTTCCGGGCGAAGCCTTTTGGCATGGATCAGACGGAACGCGAGGATGCCGGCGGTTTCAGGGGAAACGCTTCTGCGAATGGAGGAGCAGATTCTTATCAGAGAATATTCCATAAAAAGCAGACGGACTCCGCCCGGCCCAAACCCAGGGCGACTGCGGTGCCGAAGAGAACTCCGGCGGAAAACCGTCCGTTTATTGCGGGAGGCGGAGCGGGGAGCCTGAAGTCGGTGAATGGTTTGTCAAAAGGAGCGCCTGAGGCCGAAGCCGTGAATTACGGAGTGGGCGACAGGGTCAGACATATTAAATATGGGGAAGGCACGGTAATGAAATTGGAAAAAGGCCCCAGAGACTATCAGGTGACAGTCGTATTCGACGGTGCAGGGCAGAAGATTATGTACGCGGCTTTTGCAAAACTGAAAAAGTTGTAATTTTTTTAAATTTTTATAGTAAATTTTTGGAATTAGTGTTATATTATATAAAAGGGTTTGGTGATTTTGCAAAAGCTGGAATTGGAAAAAATCATAATTCATATTCTGCATGGCAATACTAAACTAAGTAAAGATGAAAAGAGGTAAGGACTATGAACAGGTTGAACAAATTAGAAGAATATATCGATATGTCAAGAATCAATGAACTGCTGGGAAAAAAGGAAGAGGAAAAAAAGAAATGCAAATGCTGTGATACCGCGCTTTGGATATTGGCGGTAATTGGCGCAGTTGCGGCAGTAGCAGGTATTGCTTATGCGGTTTATCGTTATTTAAGGCCGGATTATCTGGAAGATTTTGAGGATGATTTCGACGATGATTTCGATGACGATTTTTTTGAAGATGAAGACGAGGAAGAGGATGATTCCAAGGAAGAATCCGAGGAGTAATGTTTTACTGAGAGCAGCATTTTAATAAGGCAATAAGATTAAGAAGTAATACTATAGAGCAGTGAAATGTTAACAGGGATTGCTCCGCAACTCTTGTTATATTGTTTACCGGATATTCTGCAGCTGTTATAGACAATTTTTTGTATATAACAGCTGCAGTTTAGTTATGGGTTGAAATACGCAGCGGGAAGGAGACGGAAAGGCGGATGAAAAAAGGAGAAGTGCTGGAGGGAACGGTAGAAAGGGTGGATTTCCCCAATAAAGGAATGGTGCCGTGTGAAGGCGGCTGGTGTGTGGTAAAAAATGCCCTGCCGGGCCAGAAGATTTCCTACAGAGTCAGTAAAGTGAGAAAAGGAAAGGCGGAGGGCAGACTTTTGGAAGTATTGGAAAAATCTCCATGGGAAGTGGAAAGTCCTTGCCCCCATTTCGGCATTTGCGGCGGTTGTACTTATATTTCCCTGCCTTACGGGCAGCAGTTGGATATCAAGGACAAGCAGGTAAAAAAACTGCTGGATCAGGTGTTGGAAAAGCAGGAAACGCCATATATTTATGAGGGAATAAAAGCAAGCCCTGCACCTTATGGTTACCGGAATAAAATGGAGTTTTCCTTTGGGGATGAGGTGAAAGACGGCCCCCTCGCCCTTGGCATGCATAAAAGAGGAAGTTTTTATGATATTGCGACAGTGCGGGAGTGCAAGATCGTAGATGAGGACTACCGCAAGATCTTGGGATGTGTATTGGATTATTTTGCGGAAAAGAATATAAGCTTTTTTCACCGATTGCGCCATGAAGGTTATTTACGGCATTTACTGGTCAGAAAAGGGGCGAAAACAGGGGAGATTTTGATTGCTTTGGTGACGACGACCCAAGAGGAACATGATCTGGTTTCTTTCCGGGAGGCGTTGCTGAACCTGGAACTGGATGGAAAAATAGTGGGAATCCTCCATACAAAGAACGATTCCAATGCCGATGTGGTGAGAAATGACGGAACGGAGGTATTGTACGGGCAGGATTATTTTTATGAAGAACTGCTTGGGCTGCGATTCAGGGTTTCCGAATTTTCTTTTTTCCAGACAAATACATATGGCGCAGAGGTGCTTTATCAGGTGGCGAGAGATTATATCGGCCCGCTGGGCGACCGGAATGGCAGGAAAAAGGTGGTTTTTGACCTGTACAGCGGTACGGGAACGATCGCGCAGATGATGGCTGCTGCTGCGGGAAAGGTAATCGGCGTGGAGATTGTGGAAGAGGCGGTGGAGTCAGCCAGGGAAAACGCGAAGCTGAATGGATTGGACAACTGCGAATTTATAGCCGGGGATGTATTGAAGGTTCTCGATGAAATAGAAGTGCGGCCGGACATTATCATATTAGATCCGCCCAGAGACGGGGTTCATCCGAAGGCGCTTCGAAAAATTATCGATTATGGAGTGGACAGGCTGATCTATATTTCGTGCAAGCCGACCAGCCTCGTGAGGGATCTGGAGGTGTTTTTGGAGAACGGATATGAGGTGGAGAAAGCGGCGGCGGTGGATCAGTTTCCTTGGACGGGGAATGTGGAGAGCATCGTGTTGCTTTCCAAACTTAAATAAAATAAGTTGAAGTATATTGATGTAGAATTAGAAATATGGGCTTATAGAGAGGGAGAATTATAATAAGTTGCGAACAGAGGATGTAAAGCAACCAAAGTGTCCGGTGAAGAAAGAAAAAGCAATTAGAGAAGCATTTAGACATTTTCAGATGATTTCTTCCAAATCATTTTAATAGATAGGATGTGAAGCAATGAACCAATATGGTGAAATAATTATTTACCAAACAGAAGATGGCTTGACTAAGATTAATGTAAATATGCAGGGTGAAACGGTATGGTTATCACTTGATCAAATGGCAGATTTGTTTCAAAGAGATAAATCTACTATTTCAAGGCATATAAAGAACGTATTTGAAGAGGGGGAATTAGTACGTGATTCAACTGTTGCAAAATTTGCAACAGTTCAGAATGAAGGAAACAGACAAGTAGAAAGAGGGATTGAATATTATAATCTTGACGTTATTATTTCCGTTGGATATCGTGTTAAATCACAACGAGGTGTTCAATTTAGAATATGGGCAACAGAACGCTTGAAAGAATATATGATAAAAGGATTTACTATGGATGATGAGCGGTTGAAAGGAAATGGCGGTGGCAATTACTGGAAAGAACTGCTTGATCGCATCAGAGATATTCGTTCGTCAGAAAAGGTATTGTATCGCCAGGTTCTTGATTTATATGCAACGAGTGTTGACTATGATCCACATAGTGAAGAGTCCGTTAGATTCTTTAAAATTGTACAAAATAAATTGCATTTTGCTGCACATGGGCATACTGCTGCAGAAGTTATTTATGAGCGTGCAGATGCGAAAAAACCTTTTATGGGACTTACTTCGTTTTCGGGAGAATTACCAGCACTGAAAGATATTGGTATTGCAAAAAATTATCTACAGGAAAATGAGTTAAAGATTTTAAATAATCTTGTTTCTGGTTATTTTGATTTGGCAGAAATTAATGCAATTGAACATAAGCCTATGTATATGGAGGACTATGTAAAACAATTAGACATGGTTTTGTCCTCTGGGAATCGAAAATTATTAATTGGCATGGGGACGGTCAGCCATAAACAAGCAATGGATAAGGCAAAGGCAGAATATCGTAAATATCAAGAAATCACGATAACATCGGTAGAACAAGCATATTTAGAAAGCATTAAAGAAGTATCGAAAGAGATAAAGAGGCGAAAAAATGAATAGGAAAGCCATAGATAAAAATGTTGAAAGAAGATTATATGCTGAATCAATGGGAAAGTGTATGAATCCAGATTGTGAAGCAGACTTGTTTGTAGATAGTAGTGATATTATGGAAAGGACACATATTGCTCCATATTTTGAGACAGAAGATAATTCATATGAAAATTTAATTATTCTGTGCCCTAATTGCCATAAGAAATTTGATAAGACAAATCTAATAGATGAAGGAACTGTGAAAAAGTGGAAGGAAAATAGGGGAAGAGAATTGAAAAACTTTTTTTCTACTAAGTACAGTTCTTTATTGAATGAGAATAAAAATATTTATGAGAACTATTATTTGGGAGATAAAAAGGCACTATGGGAACAATTCGAATTCCAAATAGTATCATTATGAAGCAGTGGCTTGCACAAAACGAATAAATATATAAAATTCAAAGGACAATTCTGAGGCAGGATTGTCTTTTGAATTTTTAATATAATCAATTAAAAAGTATATTCAAGATCAAAAGAAGTACAATATCATGCAAGATAAGCTCAGCGTGAAAGAGTATGAAGACCCTTTTAAGAGTTAAGTCGAAGTAGTACTAAGCAATGAGTCAAGTGCAATAGTGACTTGGACGAAGAGAAAGTTAAGGGCGCCGGCGACTCATAATTTTCCATGTTTCTGCTCATGCTGTAGTATAGCTTGACGGATCAGGTACAGTACTTCTCCGTTAATAGAACGACCGTCAAACTCTGCTAGATTCTTTAATTTTTCATGTGTATCGGAATCAATCCGCAAGCCTAAGTGTTTATCTTTTTCCATAGAGATTTCCCTTTTATTAAAAACTCAATTTAAGTATATTTTAAGTACATTATGTCCTATAATGTTCAAAATGAACTTATTTTAAGTACATATTATTTACACAAGGAGGAACAGAAGAAAATTTGTTTTTGTGTCTGCTTTTTATAATGAAAGAACACGATTATAAAGGAGGCAGACAGATATGGAACGCTATGGGTACATTCGGGTTTCGGCAAAAGACCAGAATCCAGAAAGGCAGCTTCTTGCTATGCAGGAACAGCAGATTGCAAATGAAAAAATATACTTGGACAAAATGTCAGGACAGGGCTTCTCAAGACCGCAATATGTGAAATTATTAAAGAAATTGAAAAAAGGCGATGTAATCATCATAAAAAGTATTGACCGATTAGGCAGAAACTATGGAGAAATTCTGGAACAGTGGCGGAAGATTACAAAGGAAACCGGAGCCGACATTCAGGTGATTGATATGCCGCTTCTCAATACAAATTCCTTTCATGAGGATTTGACGGGAGTATTTATTTCTGACTTGGTGTTACAGATTCTTGCGTATGTGGCGGAGACGGAGAGAACTTTTATCAAGCAACGACAGGCGGAAGGGATTGCAGCGGCAAAGCTTAAAGGGGTACAGTTTGGATGTAAGAAGACAGAGTTGCCGGACGAGTTTGAGAAGTATTATCAGTTGTGGAATAAAGGGGAAATATCACTGCGCAAGGCAGCGGAGATTTTACAAATGAATCATACCACTTTTTATCGCAGATGTATGGAGCGAGAAAAGGTTATTGAGGAAAATTGTTCCAAAATGTAGAGTTTTGGATATGCTATATTCAAAGATAACACATAATAAGGCGGTAGTGGAATTATTCGAACCCGCTATTATATGGCTTGTCGGAGCGGAAATGATAGGGAAATTCCCAAAGGATATAGAGACTGTATTAACAGATTCAACCAATTACAATATGTTGTTTGTGCTGGTGGCTTCGAATAATGATTTCAATGATTTTCATATGCTTCATAAAACTTGCGATTATATTTTTGTTAGTGGAAATAACGAAAGTTATTATACAAAACTTAGAATTCCATATACAAAAAAAGCTGAAAATTCAGTTGCAATTGATTTTGCTATTTTAAGCAGTGCAACCCAAAGATCGTTCAAGAAATTTAAGTATGATCTTGAGGAGGTAGTGGTGCCGGAAATTGATTTTGATCAAATATTGAAATGACAGGAAGAGGAATATAGCAGTATGCAGTTGAATGAAGATACATATGAATATATGAAAAAGGCATCTTTCCAGATTGAAGGTATTGCATGTGCATTAAGTGTTTATATAGAGAATACGATTGATACTGTTAAGAAATACCATTACAAAGTGTACAATGAATTATTGAATGAAATACGAAATAAACATATAGATGCAATTATTCAAATAAAAGAGATATTCGAGGGAGCTAGAGATTCTATTGAAAATATTGCAATACGGATAAGTGCATCCGGTTCGGCAAAAAATGTATTACTTGATGAATTGGATGTTTTTGAGGACTGTTTAAGCAGGTTAGTAATTCATTGTAAAAACATTCAAGAGTGTAATTCTAACACGGAGAATCCCTGTATTCCTGATGCAAATGATGAAATATATAAATGTTTTTCGGGATATAAATATTTGATAAGTGATTACCGATTAGAAAAACCTACAGATGACGACATTGTATCCACAGTAATTTATTCATTTTATGAAGCGGCTGTCAATATCTATAAAAATCTGTTCAGTGAATATGATAAAATGATGGATAGATTAGGCGTTGAGTTACAGGAACGTCGGGAAACGTTGGCAGGTGTGGAGCAGGGCAAAGCATTAGGCATTGTAAAAAAAGGTACATTGGCTGGGAATATAGCAAAAGCTACTGCGGTCGGAGCGGTAGGAATTATTGGTGGTATTCAAAAGGGCGAGGCATTTACGGCTATTGGTGCGGGAATTGGTTTGATTGCAAAAATTAGTGAGGAGTTGGAAAATGTTTCTCCCAAAAAGTCACTGGCACAAAAGGCATTAAAGCGTGTAGAAACTCTAAGTAAGTCTATGGAGTTGATTAATGAGATAGGCATAAAAGAAGCTTCTGGATTCGACGATAATACAATGGGAGCGGTAAATTTAATTGGTGCCTTAATAGGTGTCAGTCCGCTTAAGCTGCACCAGCTTAATAAAGAAGGCAAGTTAGACTTAATGGTGGCGACAGCGGGGTTCACAACAGCAACAGTTAGTTGTGTTGGAACTGCGATTTCAGGGAAACCATTTGCTGCACTTGCAAAATTGCCCAAAGTGGCAGATAAGGGAATGAATCTTATAGAATCCATGTCAAAATACTATGGTGAAAAAGATGTGCATAATTTGCCTAAAGTTATTGATAACAGGATACATAATCTGACAAAAACAATAAAGGATCATGAACATTCTGTAGAAGAATATAAAGCCAAGCTCATTAGGGGGATTCCTGTTCGGAAACCAAAGGCTCCGCCATGGATGAGAGTTCACAGTGGTATATCATTTATATCTGGTAGAATAGACAATTTGAATGATTTAGTAGGAGGTAGTTAAACAGTGACATTGTTGCAGAAATTTTATGAATATACAGAAAAAGCAGGATTTAACAAGACAGATATTTATGAAGAAAAAGATAAGGAGTATACGCTTCTTTCTTTTTTTGAAGCAGGAGAGAAAGATGTGATGTATAATGTTGCGTTAGTCTTTTATGAGGATGAAAATGCAGAAATTTATATTAGAAAGTCGCTTGGCAATTATGATTTGCTGGACATGCTGAAAAAAATTAATGAATTGAATTCACAATATTGCGGAGTAACATTTTTGGTTGCAGACGATATGATTGTAGTTAAATCATATTGTAAAGCCAATGGTGAAATTGATATTTTGTTGAAAGAAATGGTACAAGATATGAAATTAGCCCAAAAAGAATTTTAGGAGTAAAGATATGGATGAAGTAATTGATTTAACGGATTTAATAGAACAGAATATGAAGATGCTGGAGAATGGAATCACCCTCCAAGAGTATATGGAAAAAGAGGAACAGATCAAAATCAGCGGTGATACAAGAATATACGATGAATTTGGTTTTTATGTTGTGCATAACAAAACAAAGAATCTGTATTTATTGGATGGTGGAAATAATCCAGTATTTACTATGTCGGTTGCAATAGCACAGTTTTTCATAACAAATGATGGCTGCGGAAATCCATATATGCATAAACATTATAAGGATGGTGATAAACTTGTCTTGACGTATTGGAGATATGATGACAAAAAGTATAAAACTATGGAGCAATTAAAGGAACATATAGAAGCTTATTATGATTCGATTGGGGAGACGTATTATGATTTCATTATGAGAATGCAGGATTCATCATATACAAAGAAGAAGCGGCCCAAAGGATATAATTCTTATTATAAAGGGAAATCCCATGAGAAGACACAAGAGCAGGAACAAGGAGGAATGCAAAAAAGCAATAGAAATAAGAAAACTAAATCTGTTGCGGCAGCTTTATTACGATTAGAGAATAAAAGTAAGTTTTTGTATGATTTATTAAATGCAATTGTAGACCTATTAATCAAACCATTTCCTATTTATGTTTGGCTGCTGTTTAAAAATGGAGGGCATTTGTTCTCAGGAGAGAATGCAGTACAACATTTTCTTTTTTTGGTGATTGGGTTATTGGGATATTATATATACGCTGTGGAATTTTATGTAATATTTTTAGTCATAGTACAAATAATCAGGCTCTTTGTATGTGAATACAAACCATTGGTAATCTATTTTAGAGTATTTGATATCATAATTAGGCTATCAAGAGAAAAAATAGTGAATGAAAATAATTATGAAATAGAGGAATTGCTCTACGAGCATGAGCAAAGTATAAAAGAGAGAAAAGCAAAAAGAGCAACTGCTAAGAGAAGAGCGCATGTTAAAGGACAGGAAAGAAAGGAGCAGCGCAAAATTCAGGACTTAGAATTTGCTCAAAAGGCATATGAAACAATGAAGATTAATGCTCAAATTAATAAAGATACTGCCGAATATAATTTGAAACAGGCAGGAAAAGGAGACACATTATTTTCATCGGCAGAAGAAAGAAGGAAAGCTGCAAAAAAATATAGCGAATATGCAGAACACGATGAGCAGGCAGCAAGGTATTATGAAAAAAGAATTCGTGCTAAAGAGCGTGCTTTAGGAATAAAACACGAAGATTAAGGGGGGAAACATGTCTTTACATATGTATCAACGTATTATATCTGATGCGTTTGACAGCAGAAAGTGGAACTATACATCGGAAAACCTTTCAGAAGAAAAAACAGTGTTTTTGATTGATCTTTATTATGATAATTTGGGAACCATTCATTGTGAAACATCTATATATAACAGCGGTATATGTGATATAGCAGTTGTTTTGCCAATATCTTGTTCTAAAGAGCAGAATATGGAACTGTGTTATTATTTGACAAAATATAATCGTCTAAAAAGATATGCGACATTAAGATTAGATGTTAATAGTGGAAAAATTATTAACCGTTATAGTTTTGTTTTTAATCAGGCGACGACACCGAAAGAATTGTTGGATAGATTTGACGGTATAACAAATTTTGACAATGCTGCATTGGCTGATGTGGTTGCGATATGCAATAAAAATATTCCATTAGAACAGCGGGAAGATACTGTAGCTAGCCAATCTATAAGTACTGATAAAAATAGCAAACACAAGCTTACGCTGTAAGTGAGTTAAGGTTACCGAGAGATGAGATGATAAGCCATCAAACAGTTCTTTTCTTAAAGTATCCTGGGTTAGTACATCCTTCTACATAAATATGAAGTACATTTGTACACAGAGGCCAGTATTCTATTCGCTTAGATGCTGGTTTCTTTTTTATTTGTTTTAATTTCATAATCACTATAACACGACTCAACAAAAATGTTAATAAAATTTTGTCCCAATATTGACAAAAATGTCCCATAGAGATATAATTAAGAAAAAGACAGGGGTGGCACATCATGAAGAAGAAAAGCGTTCTTAATTTGATAAAATATTATTCAGAAGAAAATGATGCAGGTTTTAGAAGTGAAGCATATGAGATTGCAAAAGATTTTGATGAATCAGGAGATTACCAATTAGCTGAGTATATTATGGCATTAATGTCAAATGCGAATACATTTGTACCTCAAATGAATGAAAGTGACTCAGCGTTATTTGAAAAAATTGAATCATCTGGAGATAGTTTATGGCTTCCAGATTCGATCACACAGGATATTCTTGGAATTGTACATGCAGTTGCACATAAGGCTGGAATAAATAAATTCCTATTTCAAGGAGCGCCGGGAACAGGGAAAACGGAAGCGGTCAAACAATTGTCTCGTATTTTAAATAGAGATATTTATATGGTGGATTTTGCTGCTGTTATTGATAGTAAATTAGGGCAGACACAAAAAAATATTTCTTCTCTATTTAAAGAAATAAATAATTTCGTTCATCCAGAAAATGTAATAATACTATTTGATGAAATAGATGCAATCGCGCTAGACAGAACTAATACAAATGATTTGCGAGAAATGGGAAGAGCGACATCTTCTATGCTTAAAGGAATGGATTATATGGATGAAAGAGTTGTACTAGTTGCGACAACCAATTTATATGAACATTTTGATAAAGCTTTAATTAGAAGATTTGATTCTGTGATAGATTTCAACAGATATACAAAAGGAGATTTAATGTCAATCGCAGAAGAATTTTTAAATAAGTTTTTAGTAAAATTTAAATTAGCAAATAAGGATATCCGCTTATTCCGTAAAATCATTGGATTGATGGAACCAATTCCATATCCAGGAGATTTAAAAAATTTAATAAGGACAGCGGTTGCGTTTAGTGATCCTGATGATGGAATGGATTATTTTAGACGATTGTACTATGCAGTTAATGGTAAACAGCCTCAAAATTTGAAAGAATTAAAATCTCAGAAATTTACGATTAGAGAAATAGAAATTTTATCGAGGATTCCCAGGAGTACTGTAGCTAGAGAACTTAAGGAGAGCATGGATGAATAATATATTACAACTTAGGGGACAGTTTCAGAAGCGGAAAAATGTGAATGGTTTTGGATCGACGAATCTTCCAAAAGGTTCAAAAGTTACAGCTGAGCATGTTGGAAATATGAAACAACAGTTAAAACAATTAGAGAACTATTGGAAAAATGAGATGACGATAGGTGGAGTTCTAATCAGCGTTCATTATAAGTACATTGTTGCAAAGAGCAATAGGTTGCAGATTTTGCTTGGAGAAAAAAATTCACATCCCAACATGTCAATTAGAGGGGCAAAATTTGTGGATGAGAATAATGCAAAAAATGAAAAAGTAAAGAAGCATGTTTTTACGTATTTTATTTCTTTTGAAGCTTTGCGGAAATCAATACAATATTTAGAAAAATGTGAATTGGTTCTAAATAAGTATTATAATGGTGAAATAACAGATAAAGATACCCAATTAATAAATAGTGGAAAATATAATGTAAATATAATGGCTAAATCTAGTTTTTTACGAGTAGTCGTAGATTCTAATTATGTAGAAAATTTTAGATTAGATCGTGTAGATGAAACAATCAAGGATAGATCAATTGTAACGATTTATAAAACAGGAGTAAATACAGTAGAATTATTAAGCAGATTTGGCATTGATATGGTACATGCTAAAATGATTGATGAAACGACTCTTAGACTTGACAGTAGAGAAATTCAGATTTTGCAAAATAATGCCCCATATTTGATTGCAATGTATGTTAGAGATTTGGCAGAAATTGTTATAGATGAAGATATTGTGAAAGATGAATCAGAAAGTATAATATCGATTCCAGAACCTACAAATGAACCAACGGTTGGTGTTATTGATACCCAATTTGACAAAAGGGTATATTTTCATAATTGGGTCGTTTCACACAATATGGTTGATCCGAACATCATAATTACTACAGAAGATCGTTTCCATGGAACAGCGGTAACTTCAATAATTGTGGATGGACCAGCTTTTAATCCAAAACTGGATGATGGCTGTGGACGATTTAGGGTAAAACATTTTGGAGTAGCAACAGCAGGTGGATTCAGTTCGTTTACAATCCTTAAAATGATTAGAGATATTATAGCGAGTAATAGAGATATTAAGGTATGGAATCTTTCATTAGGATCGGCGATGGAAATTGATCCCAATTTTATATCGCCCGAAGCAGCAGAGTTAGATAAAATTCAATGTGAGTATGATGTTATATTTGTTGTCGCAGGGACAAACAAAACAAGAAAAATGACAGGAACTGTGAAAATAGGTGCTCCAGCAGATTCACTTAACTCATTAATAGTTAATGCTGTTGATTTTAACGGTAAGCCAGCTTCATATACAAGGGTAGGACCGGTACTATCTTTCTTTTATAAACCAGATATTTGCTACTATGGGGGAGATAAACAGGAAAAGATTACAGTTTGTGAACCTTTAGGCATGGCAACAGTATGTGGAACTTCATTTGCCGCACCTTGGATTACAAGAAAAATGGCATATCTTATCCATATCGTAGGATTAAGCAGAGAAGTTGCAAAAGCACTGATAATTGATTCGGCAGCAGGATGGAATCGTCAGGATAATAAATATTTTGCCATGGGGTATGGGGTTGTACCAAAACGTATTGAGGATATTACGCATTCCAAAGATGATGAAATTAGATTTATTATGAATGGAACCATTGATGAATATGAAACATATACGTATAATATTCCAGTTCCACAAGATATGAAGGCGCATCCTTTTTTTGCAAAGGCAACATTGGCATATTTTCCAAAAAGCGATAGAAATCAGGGTGTAGATTATACAAGTACAGAAATGGATCTCCACTTTGGACGAATAATTGAAAAAGATGGAAAAGCCATGATTAAAGCTATAGATTACAACAAACAAGCAGATGAAGGAATTCAAAATATTTATGAAGAAGATGCACGTAAACTGTATCGAAAGTGGGATAATATAAAACATATTAGTGAGGCAATTAAAGAAAATGCAAGACCTCGAAAAGCTTATCCAGCAGGAATGTGGGGATTGAGTATTAAAACAAAGGAACGACTTGTTCCCAAAGCAGGAAGAGGATTACAATTTGGTGTAGTTGTTACGTTAAAGGAGATGAATGGTGTAAATCGTATTGATGAATTTATAAAATTGTGTATGGTAAGAGGATGGCTTGTCAATAGAATCGATATAGAAAATCAGATTGATGTATACAGTAAGGCAGAAGAAGAAATTGAGTTTGAATAGAAAACTTCAAAACTTAAATAAAATAAGTTGGAGTATATCAATGTAGAATTAGAGATGGATGAACTTGATTTGACAGCGGCGGAGAGTAAAGCTGCTTATGAGGAAATCAAGGATTATGTTCTGGAAGATACAGGGTTAAGGGCAGCAATCTTTATATTGCACAGGTAAAGCAGAAATGTAGCATTATTGCGAGGGCAAATTATAACTTGCCGAAATCGGAAGATTCCAGACAGCCGAAATGCCTGCAGGAAAAGGAAATGGCTATAAGGGAGGCATTGGAACATTTTTAAGTCAGTTGTTGCAAATTTTGCAACAACTGCGACGGATGGAAAAACTTATCAAGTTGACTATTATAATTTGGATGTCATTATTTCTGTGGACTATCGTGTGAAATCCAAACGCGGCACGCAGTTCAGAATTTGGGCGACTAATATACTGAAAGAACATATGCGAAAAGGTTTTGCGTTGAATGATGAACGGTTGAAGAATCTGGGCGGAGGAGGTTATTTACACAAGGACAGATGCTGAAAAAGAGTTTATGGGACTTACAACATTTACCGGAAATCAGCCGACATTGAAAGAGGCTGTTGTTGCAAAAAATTATTTGGATGAAAAGGAACTTCGAGCAATGGGTCAACTCTCGTCAGGGTATTTAGATTTTGCGGAACGTCAGGCAGAACGTGAACAGGCAATGACTATGAAAGATTGAGCGGAACATTTGGAGCGTATTCTTACAATGACTGGAGGTCAGTTATTGCAGGGAAATGGAAGTGTCTCTCATAAGTAGGCTGCTAATAAGGCAGCAGATGAATATAAGAAATATAAAGCCAGAACCATTAGTGATGTAGAAGAGGATTATTTGAATTCTATAAAAATGTTGGAACAAAAAACAGATAAGAAATGAAAAATATATGATTTGAGTTTGGGCAATGATGAACATGTTGAGACAGTTGCAATGCTTTTCCACAAATAGGAGAAGGCGAATGAAGAGAACATTGATGCATCAAATCCCGAATGAAATGCCGCAAGATATTCGGCACTTTATTTCTGGGGCAAATATTTACGATAGTTCCTGCTCGCCCGAAGCAAGAGTGTATTTTATCGACAAGGGGAATGGGTACTATTTAAAATGTTCGGGCATTGGAAAGCTCGAAAAAGAAGCAAAAATGACAGAATACTTTTACTCAAAGGGGCTTGGTGCAGAGGTATTAAGTTATAGTTCAAATGATTGCGATTGGCTTTTAACAACCGCCGTATCGGGGGAGGTCTGCGTACACGAAGAGTATCTTAGGAACCCCAAACGCTTATGTGACACTATCGCATACGAATTAAGAAAACTGCATGAAACAGATTATACCGACTGCCCGATTGCAGATAGAACAGCAGAATACCTTGCCGGAGCTGAGAAAAATTACCACACGGGAAATTACGATAAATCACAATTCCCTGACAGCTTTGGCTACCGCTCGGCTAAGGAAGCTTATGATATTTTGATTGCAGAGAAAGATGCTCTGCAAAGTAAGGTTCTGCTTCACGGCGATTACTGTCTGCCTAATATTATTTTTGACAACTGGAAATTTTCTGGGTTCATTGATGTTGGTAACGGTGGCGTTGGTGACAGGCATATAGATTTATTTTGGGGAGTCTGGACGCTTTGGTTTAATTTAAAAACGAATAAGTATCAAGAGCGTTTTCTTGACGCATATGGAAGGGATAAGGTAGATGAGACGGCACTGAAAATTGTCGCTGCAGCTGAAGTCTTTGGCTGAGCATGCTGAAACAGTTAAAAGATGTCTGATCGAGTACTGAATTTGGCTCATCAAATTCGCTTTAGGCATGTTTTTCCCCTCAGAATTCCCAAAGCGACATTGTCACAGAACAATAACAATAGGTACCCCTTTCTATTGACAAACCCAAAAGAACGCATTATAATATGTAGCAAGCTACACTTTGGAGGGGAAATATTTGAACCGACCAATCGGATATTTATTAAAGCAAATTACGGATAAAATGAAAATGTCGGCGGACGCTTCTTTTAAGGAAAAGAACCTTACTTTTGCGCAGGTCAGAGTGTTGGAGTATGTCATGGACAAAGGGGGCAATACGACGCAGAAGTTCATTGAGGAATATCTTGACGTTTCCCATCCTACGGTAGTCGGCATAGTCTCCCGGATGGAAAAAAACGGCTATTTAACCTGTTATATGGACAAAAAGGATAAACGGAATAAGATTGTTGAAATAACGGAACAGGCCGTTCTTGCCTCACATGAACTGGAAGAAGGAAGAATAGCACAGGAAAAAAAACTTCTAAAAGGGCTGACGAATGAAGAAATAGAAAAACTGTATCATATGCTTTGTACTATCCGTAAAAATATTGAGTGAAGAGAATTCCGCACAGCGGTTTTCTTTTTGGGCAAAAGTGTAGCATGCTACATATAGAAAGGAGAAATAAAAATGCTGAAAACATTGGCAAAAAGTTTACGCGGCTATAGGAAAACATCGATTGTTACGATGGTTATGGCGATACTTGAAGTTGCTTTTGAGATTATCATTCCATTGTGCATGGCAGAACTCATTGATCTTGGCGTGGAAAAGGGAGAGATGAATGTAGTGATGAAATATGGCATTGCACTAATATTTTTTGCAATTCTTGAGTTGATGGCGGGCATGTTGGCCGCAGGAACGGCGGCGAAGGCATCGGCAGGATTCGTGGCTCATTTGAGACAGGATATGTATGATCATGTACAAACTTTTGCATTTTCCAATATTGACAGATTTTCCACATCATCTATTGTAACCAGATTGACGACGGATGCAACGAATGTCCAGAATGCTTATCAAATGATAATCAGAATGGCGATGCGCGGCCCCGTTATGATTTTATTTTCCATGATTGTCTCTTTTCAGATCAGTAAGGAAATTTCTTTGATATTCCTTTTGCTGATTCCGATTCTTGCAATCGGGCTCATCGCCATTGTCCGCGCTGTGCATCCGGTTTTTGAGAGGGTATTTGGCACTTACGATAAGCTGAATAACATTGTACAGGAAAATCTCAGAGGGATACGAGTGGTAAAATCGTTTAACCAGCAGGAAGGGGAAATCAGGAAATTTCATAGAGTTTCCCGGTCAATATATGCTGATTTTGCAAAAGGGGAAAGGCTCATTGCAATGAATTCGCCTTTATTGCAGTTCAGCATTTATCTTTGTATGCTTTTCATTTCATGGATTGGAGCAAAAGCAATTATTGCAAGCGGTAATAATCCCCATATGGGGCTGACAACCGGCAATCTGACGGCGCTGTTTGCTTATGCCATGCAGATTCTAACGAGCCTTATGATGCTTTCCATGATATTTGCCATGCTTACGATTGCGAGATCATCAGCGGAAAGAATTACGGAAATTTTGAAGGAAGAGACGGATATCAAGAACCCGGAACAGCCGGTTATGCAGGTAAGGGATGGAAGTATTTGTTATCAGAATGTGGATTTTACTTATGCTGCAAAAGCGGAAAAGAAAGTGATTCATCATGCAGATATTGAAATCAAGTCAGGAGAAACCGTCGGAATCATTGGCGGTACAGGTTCTTCCAAAACCTCATTGGTACAATTAATTCCCCGGCTATATGATGTAACAGGAGGAGCAGTATTGGTGGGCGGTGAAAATGTAAAAAATTATGATTTGAATGTCCTGCGCAATGCGGTTGCAATGGTGTTGCAAAAAAATGAGCTGTTTGCCGGCACAATCAGGGAAAATCTTTGCTGGGGGAATGAAAGTGCCAGTGATGAGGAAATCAGGAAAGTATGCCGTATGGCGTGTGCTGACGAATTTATTACCGCCATGCCGTATGGCTATGATACGTATATAGAGCAGGGGGGATCCAATGTTTCAGGGGGGCAGAAACAAAGGTTGTGCATTGCAAGAGCGCTTTTGAAAAAACCGAAAATACTGATTTTGGACGATTCTACAAGTGCGGTTGATACAAAAACGGATGCCATGATCCAAAGCGCATTGGCCGGATATATTCCGGAGACCACAAAGATTATTATTGCGCAGCGCATTTCTTCCGTCCAAAACGCAGACAAGATTATAGTTTTGGATGACGGTTGTATCAGCGCTGTCGGTAAACATGCCGAGTTGTTAAAAACGAGCAGGATATACCGGGAAGTGTATGAATCCCAGCAGAAAGGAGACAAAGCGGATGAGTAAAGAAAAGGTCATAAAGAAGGAATCAGTCCATGTACCGCCAATAAAAGAGGCTGGTATGGGAAAAGTGGATTGGAAGGCTGTGAAGAGAATTCTTGTTTATTTAAAGCATTATAAGGCGGCTTTGGCAGTTGTTACTGTCTGCATCGTGTTGAGCGCTATTGCCAGCGTTGCTTCCTCACTGTTTATCCAGATATTGATCGATCAATATATTACGCCGTTGCTTGGCCAGTCATCGCCGGTTTATACCGGATTGCTGCGGGCGCTTTGTATCATGGGGTTAATTTATATCGTGGGAACGGCTGCGACATGGATATACAACCGGTCAATGGTTACGATTGCACAGGGGACATTAAAACAAATTAGGGATGAAATGTTTGAAAAAATGCAAAGTCTGCCGGTACGATATTTTGATTCCCATACGCACGGCGACATTATGAGCCATTATACCAATGATACCGACACGCTCCGACAGATGATTGCGCAATCTCTTGCACAGCTCGTATCATCGGTCTGCACGATTGTTGCCGTCTTTGGATGCATGCTTTATCAGAGTGTCTATCTCACACTGATTGTCATATTGGCGGTAAGCTTGATTTTACGTATAGTAAAACTAATTGCGGGCAGGAGCAGTTTTTATTTTATCCGTCAGCAGGAAGCGCTTGGGGAATTAGATGGTTATATTGAGGAAATGGTAAACGGACAGAAAGTAATCAAAGTTTTTTGCCATGAAGAGGCGGCAAAAGCAGAGTTTCGGGCAAAAAATAAGGCATGGGAATTCAGTTCGGCCAAGGCAAACGGATATGCAAATGCAATGATGCCTATGATGAATGCGCTCGGTTATGTACAGTATGTGGTTATTGCTATTGCCGGTGCATGGATGGCGATATCCGGCACTGGAAATCTTACTATCTTGGGCACGAATACGGTAACGCTTGGCACCATTGCGTCTTTTCTGACCCTTTCCCGTAATTTTACAAATCCGGTCGCGCAGTTGTCGAATCAATTTAATTCTATTATTATGGCGCTGGCCGGTGCATCCAGAATCTTCCGGCTCATGGATGAGGAACCGGAAACCGATGACGGCTATGTTACACTGGTTTATGCTGCGGAGGAAGGAGGCACGCTTACGGAAAGCGCTCATTACACGGGCATGTGGGCATGGAAGCACCCTCATGGCGATGGTACGACTACACTGACAAAACTGGAAGGAAGGATCGTCCTTGACCATGTTGACTTTGGGTATGTGCCGGAAAAACAGATTTTGCATGATGTCACCCTCTATGCAGAACAGGGGCAGAAGATCGCGTTCGTTGGCGCTACGGGGACCGGAAAGACTACCATCACCAATTTGATCAATCGTTTCTATGATATTGATGATGGAAAAATCCGCTATGACGGTATCAATATTAATAAAATAAAAAAAGCGGATCTTCGCCGTTCTCTGGGAATCGTATTGCAGGATGTCAATCTTTTTACAGGAACGGTAATGGAAAATCTGAAGTACGGCAATCCCGGCGCAACGGATGAAGCGTGTATTGAGGCGGCCAAACTTGCGAATGCTCATAATTTTATTATGATGCTCCCGAATGGCTATCAGACCGTTCTTCAGGGCGATGGCAGCGGTTTATCGCAAGGACAGCGGCAGTTGATTTCCATTGCGCGTGCGGCGGTATCCAATCCGCCGGTTATGATTTTAGATGAGGCTACATCTTCTATTGATACAAGGACAGAAGCGCTTGTACAAAGCGGCATGGATCGGTTGATGGAGGGGAGGACTGTCTTTGTGATTGCGCACAGGCTGTCTACGGTCAGGAATTCCGATGTGATTATGGTATTGGATCATGGAAAAATCGTGGAAAGAGGACATCATGAAAGTCTGATGGAGAGAAAAGGAATGTATTATCAGCTATATACCGGGGCGTTTGAACTGGAATAGAGCAAGCTTTTCCTTTCCGGGAAGGGATTTGATAACTTTAAACAAACGAATCAATGATACCGTTCGGATAACCCGCTGCGCGCAAAGGCAGATTCAAAGAAACGCTCCCGGTATTTTTTGGGCGTCATGCCATAGGTTTTACGGAATATCTGGATGAAATGGCTTTGGGAATTAAAGGCCAGGATGGAGGCAATCTCTGCTTGAGGGGTATCGGAATATAAAAGCATGTTTTTGGCTGCTTTCATTCTCCGGTCGGTGATATATTGGGAAATAGTCATCCCGGTTTCTTTTTTGAACAGTCCGGCCAGATAGTTAGGATGAAGCCTGACCCAAGAAGAAAGTACTTCAAGTGACAGTTTTTCATGAAGGTGATAATAGACATAATCCATACAGGTAAGAACCGGTTTGGAATAAAGGGGGCATTTGGGGATTGCGGAAACGTGGGATGTAAAAAAACCGATCATGTCTTCATATAACCGGACAACAGTATCTACATCCTGACAGGAATCGACCCGTTGGATGTAAAGATCGCTGGCGGTATAGGCATCTTCCTCATCCATGCCCCCTTCAATGGAAAAGCGTGTTGCCAGGGTAATAGAAGCAATAAAAAGATATTTGTAATTTTTTAACGGAGTATCGGATAAGTGGCCGGACAGTTCGGAAAGGAACAGGTTTTTGGCCACTTTTACAGCGTCCATATTTCCGTCACGGATCATATTGTACATTTGCAGTTCTTCATCATATTTGTGATGGCGGGTGCCATTTTCACGTCGTAAGAATTGTTGATAATAAAGCGCTTTATTATTGACGTATGCCATAAACTTTTCCTCCACGGTCTTGTTTTAGCCAAAATGAAATACAGTAATTGTTAAACATGCACAATTTTTTGCCTGTATATTTAGTATAATCATCAAAAGTGATATTGCATGAAGATTATAACATAAATATGAAGAAAATGATATATTGAAATGTCGAAACTTGTTATCCTTAGTTCATAGATAAAACAGGAAGAGGAATAAAAAATGAAATGTTTGGCTTTAGATTTTGGTGGAAGTTCAGTCAAATATGCCCTTGTGGATCATCAGGCGCGCCTGGAATGTTCCGGTAAGCTTCCGGCTCCTTTGGATTCGGTGGACGCATTTGTGGATATGGTAGGAAAGCTGTATGACCGGTTCTGCGGAGAAATAGAAGGCATCGCGATCAGCATGCCGGGACACATTTCTTCGGAAGAGGGAATTCTGTTTGACTCGGGGGCATATAAGGCGCTTTACGGATCGAATATTTTTCATCTGCTGAAAGAAAGATGTCCGGTGCCGATGGCTATGGAAAATGATGGAAAATGTGCCGCTTTGGCAGAGGCGTGGAAGGGATCTCTTGCCAAGTGCAGGGACGGAGCCGTGATTGTATTGGGCTCGGGAATAGCCGGGGGCATTATCAAAGACAGAAAGATCCACAGCGGGCGCGATTCCTCTGCCGGAGAGTTATCTTATCTGATAACGGATCCCACCCAGAAAACGCCGTTGTGCTGTGCTTATATGTCGGCTGCCATGCATGGGTTATGTTACCGCGTCTGTAAGGCAAAAAACCTGGATTTATCGGTTCAGGATTCGGCATCCATTCTTCAATGGCTTGACGGCCTCATTCAAATGCCTTATGCAAAGCCGGGCGGCAGTTTAAAAAAGACAAAATCTGATGGCATTCAGATTTTCAAGTGGCTTTCCGAAGGGGATCCTGCCGTTGAACCAATTTACCGGAATTTTATCCGGTCACTGGCAGTAGTGGTGCATAATGTGCAGATTTGCTATGCGCCGGAGAAAATTGCGATTGGAGGGGGACTCAGCCTGGAAAAAAGGATTTTTGAAGATTTGGGAAAGGAACTACAAGATTACTATCGGGGCATGGACATAGGGGAAACGCTGCATGCCGACATAGTAAAATGCCGTTATCTCCATGAGTGCAATCTGATTGGCGCCATGTATAACTACTTGCTTCATTGTCATAATAATAGCATTTGATATTGCTTATTCATAATAGCATTTATCGGTGTCTATTATAAAAAATAGGAAAGAAAAAGAAAGGATGATTAAAAATGGAAAAAGGAAAAACAACTTATCCGAACCCAAACCGGCCGCCGAAGAAATTCACAGCCAAGAGCCTTCATGGACGTACCAGGCTCTATGTCATTACTTACAAAGATTTACGTCGTTTTCAGAACTTTTACATCAATGTATTCGGATGGGATATGATCGAAATGCCGGTGGCTGCCAGCGGCGTTCCGGCTGGCGATGAACATCCGTCGCTTCTTATCGGAACAGGTCCTTCCCAGTATGATTATGAAGGAGTAACACCAGGGCATATGAATATGTTTGTCCACTGGGCACCGGAAGAAATCGAAAAAATGGGGCCTTTTACGGAAATCCATATGGACAGGCCTTTGGAGGAAACCATTCAGGAAATTATTGCCCATGGAGGAAAACTGATTTTGGACAAGACGAAATCGGCATTGGCGAAGCCTTTGGATGACAGCAGACAGAGCTGGGAAATTCATGCGGTAGTGGAAGATCCCGCCGGAAACTATTTGTATTTGTGGAAATGCCCGTCTTCGAGAACCTGGGATGAGCTGGAAACCGAGTATGACGTTGAATAAAGGAGGAACAAGATGAAAAAAATCTATACATGTTTTGCATGCGGATTCCCGATTGCATTTGAAGAAACAGAAGTGCCCGCACACTGCCCGGGATGCGGGGCTCCCCGTTCCCAGTTTTTGGAAGAACCCTGGTGCGGCAGCATTGAAAAAAGGCGTATTCATGTCGATCCGCCGGAGGTGGATCCGAACAGAGATCCTTTTGACATTTCATTTCACCCGGCAAAGGATTTTGCTCCGCTGAAAGGCCATGGACGTACCAGGCGTTGGGTTATGGGCTATCAGGAGGGACAGGCTGAGGAGATGCGTTCTTTTTATCAGGATATTTTCGGATGGGACATTATTGAAACTGAAAATTCAGATCCGGAAAATCCCACGATGTATTGTGCCACAGGACCTGGTACGGAAGACTGGGAACCAAGAGTATGTTCGTTTGAATATGGTTTTCTGACGCCCTATGCAAAGGAAGGTGAAGTAAAACCGGCGGCTTCCTTCGTGCTTGAGGTGAAGGATATTGAGGAAACATTGAAAAAGACAGTGGAATTTGGCGGAAAGGTTCTTAAGGAACGTTTTACCTGGGAAGGCCAGGATTATGCAGTGATAGAAGACAGCGAGGGCAACCAGCTCTATATCTGGGAACTGAAGGATGAGGTACCGGATTATTGCATCAATCCGGTAACGAGAACGGGCGCCCAGTAAAAGCAATACAAGACGGTACGGGCATCTGCCGTTTGGGAGGATGGCCGTGCCGGAACCAAATCAATATAAAATATGGAGATACTTTTATGATGAAAGATGATTTCTTGTGGGGCGGCGCGCTGGCCGCACACCAGTTTGAGGGCGGTTTGTACAATACTACAAAGGGGCTTAGCGTGGCTGATGTCATGACAGCGGGTTCTCACAGGACACCACGGAAGATTACGGACGGATTAGCAGCAGATTGCTATTATCCGAACCATGTGGGCATTGATTTTTATCACCGGTATAAGGAAGATATCGCGCTGTTTGCCGAAATGGGATTTAAATGTTTTCGCACTTCGATTGCGTGGTCCAGGATATTTCCAAAAGGTGATGAGAGAGAACCCGATGAAGAAGGACTGCAATTCTATGACAAAGTTTTTGATGAATTGCTGAAATACGGTATTGAGCCGGTAATTACATTATCTCATTTTGAAATGCCCTATCACCTCGCAAAGACTTATGGTGGATTTGCAAACCGGAAAACAATTAATTTTTTTCTTAAATTTGCAGAGACTTGTTTTAAAAGATATAAGGATAAAGTCAAATATTGGATGACTTTTAACGAAATCAACAATCAAATGAACTATCACAACGATATCTTTGGGTGGACCAATGGGGGCGTTCACTTTGGACAATATTCGGAGCCGGAGAAGGCGATGTATCAAAGCTCGCACTATCAGCTGGTAGCCAGCGCCAAAGCTGTCAGGATAGGGCATGGGATCAATCCTGACTTCAGGATTGGAAACATGATTGCCATGGTGCCGATTTATCCGTTGAACTGTAAACCGGCAAATATGATTCTGGCAAATGAAAAGATGCATGAAAAATGGTTTTTCTGTGATGTGCAATGCAGAGGGCATTATCCGGCCTATGCTAAAAAACTTTTGGAAAGAAAAGGGTATGAACTGGACATAACGGAAGAAGACTTGGGGGATTTGGCGGAAGGCACGGTGGACTATATCGGATTTTCCTATTATATGTCAAATGTGGTAGATGTTGATACGCCTCAAAATGAACAATGGATTTCTAACGTGAAAAACCCTTATGTCACAGTCACGGACTGGAATTGGACGATTGATCCGGAGGGACTCCGATATGCATTGAACCAGCTTTATGAGCGATATGAAAAACCGCTTTTTATTGTCGAAAACGGGTTGGGTGTTGCAGATGTCAGGGAGGAAGACGGAAGCTGCCACGATATATATCGCATTGATTATCTTAGGGCCCATATTGAACAAATGAAAAAGGCGGTGGAGGAAGATGGTGTAGACCTGATGGGTTATACGCCCTGGGGATGCATGGACTGTGTCTCCTTTACAACCGGCGAGATGAAGAAACGTTACGGCTTCATCTATGTAGACCGGGATGATAAAGGCGATGGGACGATGGACCGGAGCCGCAAAGATTCTTTTGAATGGTATAAAAAGGTCATTGCTTCTAATGGAGAGGACATGGAATGAATGCTGGAAATATGGAGAAAAAAATTGTTTTAACAGTGGAGGGGTTGAATAAATCATTTGGCCCCACAAAGGCTGTGGCAGATATGCATCTGGAATTATATGCCGGTGAGATCCGGGGGCTGATCGGTGAAAACGGCAGTGGAAAATCGACAATAACTACGATGATAGCAGGCTGCTTGAAACCGGACAGCGGAGTTATGACAATGAATGGCAGGCAGCATGCTCCGAAGAGCATGCTGGAGGGGCGTGCGGCTGGTGTCTGTATGCTTTTACAGGAAAAAGGAACCATCAATCATCTGACAGTTTCGGAAAATATCTATTTGGGAGAGGAAGGCAAATTCAGCCGTTTCGGCATTGTAAACCGGCGTAAGATGGATAAGGCGGCAAAACAGGTATTGGAAAGCATTGGTTTGGGGGATGTGATTCCGTCCCATCCGATCGATGAACTCAGCTTTGAGGACCGCAAACTGGTAGAAGCCGGAATGGCGATGAAAGCAGAACCGCAGATTCTTGTAGTGGATGAGACAACAACAGCCCTGTCCCAAAAGGGGCGCGATGTAATTTACCGCATTATGCGCCGGATGAGGGATGACGGGAAAACGGTAATTTTCATCTCCCATGATCTGGATGAATTGAAAAGCGTCTGCGATAATGTGACAGTCATGCGGGATGGCATTTATGTGACTACTTTACATGGGGATGAAATTACGATAGATAATATGCGGCAGAATATGATTGGACGGGAACTGTCGGAAGGCTATTACCGGAGTGATTATGAGGATAGCTATGACCGGGATACGGTTATGCTGGATGTGGATGGCATTACCTTGGGAAATAAACTTAAGAATGTTTCCCTGAAGGTACATAAGGGGGAAATTCTCGGGGTTGGCGGTCTGACTGATTGTGGAATGCATGAACTGTGCAAGGTGGTTTTTGGACTGAAACAGCCGGATTCGGGAAAAATCCATCTTCCGCAAAAAGAAGTGACGATCCGTAATTCTTCCCAGGCTGTGGAAAATGGAATGGGCTATATTCCTAAGGACCGCGAGCTGGAAGGGCTGATGCTGTCAGCCAGCATTCGGGACAACATCAATCTTATGGCAATGGATAAAGTGAAAAGAGGGTTTCTGATAACGCCTGGGGCGACAAAAAAACTGGCGCAGGAACAGGTGGACGCTTTGCATATCAAAATCGGAGGGATGGAGCTGCCGGTATCCAGTTTAAGCGGAGGCAATAAGCAAAAGGTTGCAATCGGAAAATGCATGGCAAACGATGTGGAAATTCTCATCATGGACTGCCCGACCAGAGGAATTGATATTGGCGTCAAAGCGGCGATTTACCGTCTGCTGGAGCAATTCAAGGCACAAGGGCGTGCAATCCTGATGATTTCAGAGGAGCTTCCTGAGTTGCTGGGAATGTCAGACAATCTGATAATTATGAAAAATGGCGAAGTGACTGCCCGCATCAGGCGGAGCGCTGATGTGACGGAACATGATGTCATTGCCAAGATGATTTAAGGAGGTGCCCCTGATGAAAGAAAAAATAAAATCCGAATGGATAACGCGGGATAAAGTACGCGCCTATCTTCCTGTACTCGCATTGGTGTTTGTGGTAGTTCTCTTTGCGGTATTGACCAAAGGAAGCACCGTGAAGATCAATAATCTGAAACAGATTATGCTTCAGTCATGCACATATATTGTTGCGGGGCTGGGAATCATTTTTACAATGTCTCTGGGCAATATGGACATGTCATTGGACGGCATTGTGGGCCTGTCGGCTTGCCTGGGGCTGTTGGCAACGGAGATGACGAACAGCTGGGTCATGTTCCCGGTTATATTTCTGGTCGCTGTTGCCTGTGAAATGGCAATAGGAGGCATCAATATTCTTTTAGGGGTTAATAGCGTGATTGCATCTTTTGCGGTTTCCTTTTTTGGAAAGGGTATAGCAGGATTTATCATTGGCAATCGCACGAAAGCGCTGAGTCTGCCGGGCGAATTCAGTTTTTTGTATAACAGGACAGGTTTTTATATCATAACGCTCATAACAATATCAATTATGACGGTATTGTTTCATTATACGAAACTGGGAAAACGGGCAATGGCGATTGGATCGAATCCAAGCGCTGCCAAAGCTGCAGGGATCCATGTAACGAAATATAAGCTGCTGGCATATCTGGCGGCGGGCATTATGATGGGCCTTTCAACGCTTCTCATCGTATTGCGTTCCGGTTCCACCAGTGCAACCACGGGTTCGGGATTTCATGTGGCGGTGCTTTTGATGATGGTAATTGGCGGAGCTTCCTTAACAGGCGGCACAAAGGAAAAAATATACAGTGTTGTGGTAGGCGTTCTCATATATTTGTGCCTGGAAAACGGATTGACGGTTTTGGGAACCAGCCCGGAGGTCATAGGGCTGATCGAAGGAATTATCTTTTTGGCTTCCGTAACGCTGACGTTTGACCGCGATGGGGTTCCCTATATTTTATAAAGTGAAAAATAGTAAAAACGGAGGAAAAGAATATGAAAAAGAAATTAAGGAAACTGGCAGCCCTTGGATTATCATTTATTATGATATGTTCCCTTTTGACAGCATGTGGTTCAACGAAGGCTCCCGAAGAAAACAGCGCACAGGGGAATGGGGCCGAAAACAGTGGGAATATGGAGGAAGAGGTGTCAGGAGAAAGAGCCACGAAAGGAGAAAGCGCCGGGGATGATGCTTTGACAGTGGGCGTTGTAATCTGGTCAACGGACGATGGCCTTGGCGCTGATTCCAAGAAAGCGCTGGATGCGGTAGCCGGAGAGCTTGGCATCAACTTGATTTACAGAACAGGAAGTTATGATGCGGAAAATCAGACAACGGATATTGAGAACTTAATAGCAGCCGGAGTGGATGGTATTATGTGCGTGGTAATCGTTGATACTGCAACAGATGAACTTCTTAAGGTATGCGAGGAAGCCGATGTCGATTATCAGGTATTCTTCAGGAATATCATGGATGAAGAAGCTTATAACTATTGTATGGCAAGCGATCATTTTGCAGGATATATTTGTGAAGATGAAGCAGCGGCCGGAGTCGATATGGTGGATGAACTGATTGCGCAGGGATGCACTACCTTTGGATTGATCAACCGTGAAGCCGGCAACGGCGTTATAGACCGCCGCCAGCAGGGGACTATGGAATATTTGCAGGAGAAGGGGCTGACTTATTATGTTTCCACGAATACCAGCACAGCTACGGCAACCGAAATGGTGGACGCAACGGATCAGCTTCTGGCGGCTTATCCCGATATCGACGGCTTGATTCTTTCTTCAGGTTCTAACGGCGCTATTGATGCAATCATTACGGATCTGGAAGGAACGGATATTAAGCTGACATCTTTTGATACTCCGGCGGATATTGAGGGTGCATTCCATGCAGGAAACTTATGTATGCTGACCACCGGCGCCCAGATTGACCCGGTTTACGCACTCATTAACCTGTATTGTAAAATGTCGGGTAATCCGAAATCCGAGACGCCGACGGAATATGGATCGAATTATATTTACATGAAGTCGGCAGAAGATGCACAGACTTATGAAAAATATTTTGGCGAGTTCAATACTTATACAGCAGAGGAAATAAAGGCGATGGTTGATATGGATCTGGACTCCTTTATAAATGAAATGAGTAATTACAGTCTTGAAATGGTTGCGGATAAGATGAAGTAAGAAGACAGGAAGCGGCTGGCCAAATTTGCCGGGCAGCCGCTTTCCGATAGGAGAAAATCGTATGGCTGAAACAATTGTCTACAAGATAAAAAATTTTATGATTGCAATAGCGATTCCGTTAATTTTGTATATTGTTTTATTGGTTATGGCGCCAAAGGCGATGGGAGGAACTCAGATTTTTGATATTCTCCGTCAGGCGATGCTGCCCGCGGTGTTGGCATGGGGAGTGGCTTTTGCCTGTAAACTGGGCTTATGGCATTTTGCAGCAGGAGCTAATGTGATATCCGGCATTATTATCGGAGCCGGAATAGGCTGCCGTCTGGGCGGAAGCCCGGCTGTCATTGCAGTCAGCATTGTTGCTGCCAGCACATTGATCGGCCTGGCCTGCGGACTGATTTATATTTGGATTAAGGTTCCTTCCATTATTGCAACAGTAGGATGTATGCTGGTTCTGGAAAGTATTTCCGCTTTGGCATGGGGAGGCGGGGGAATTACTGTCAGCAAAGATTATGCGGTCTTTAACAGCATAGTTGTTGTAATAATATGTACGGTCATCAGTTTTGTCATTGCATATATTCTTTATGCAAGAACAAAATATGGCTTTCATTTAAAAGCAGTTTCCAATAATATCAATGTTTCCGAACAACAAGGAATTGATGTAAGGAAGGTAAAAGTCCTTTCTTTTCTTCTTGTTGGATTTTTCAGCGGGATATATGGCATGCTGACACTTGCAAGGTCTTTTAAACAGGTGCCGACTACCAATATGGGAAGCATGGATATGGTATTTCATGCGATTATGTGCTTCTTTGTGGCAGCGGCCATTGAAAAGCGTGTGAATTTGATGGTTGGCGTATATATAGGTTCCCTGACAGTTCAGCTTATTAAGTTTGGCATTGTGGCGCTGGGCATTTCCGGCCAGTTTAATAACGCGGCGGTTGCGGTTGCGCTTTTGATTTTTTGTGTAATCAGCAGCGAAAGCGAACCTGTTATGAAATTAAAGGCGCGGTTATGGGTTAGAAAAGCAGAATAGAAAAGTGAAAGGATTGCGAGTGGCAGATATGTTGGCCGGTCAATGGCGCAGCGGAAAAACAGCATTGACTATTTTTCATGGGCATGATCATACAATGCCTGTATTTCCGCGGGCAGTTGGTCGGGCAGCATTTTGTTCAGGCGGTTTTCATTGCCGTCCAGGATTGCCTGTTCGTAATACCAGCATTTAAAACAGATCATGTCCAGCGTTTTTTCCAGCCGTTTGATCTCCGATTCCACGGCCGATTTTTGTTTTAAAAAGAGTTCCCGCCGCAGCGCATAAGTGCTGCTTCCTTCGGAACACCATTCCATAAACTGCCGGATGCTTTTGATGTCCAGGCCGGACTTTTTCAGGCATTCTATGACGTGCAGACATTCGATTTCCCTGTCGGTGAATTTCCGGATACCGGAATTTCTCGGCATATCGGGAAAAAGCCCTTCTTTATCGTAATAACGCAAAGTGGAAACGGGAATATGGAACATTTCTGCCACCTGTCCGATCGAAAATTCTTTGTCAGAAGATTTCTTATTATGAAAAGCATTCATGAAAAATTCCCTCCGAAAATTTATAAAAAGTTTATAGATTGTATATTGACCTAAAGTCAGGTTTAGGTATTAAAGTAACATGGAATGGTGAAAAAGTCAATGGAATAAAGGAAAGGGCGCGAAAATCATGGACGGCAGAAGGAAGGCAGCGCGGGAGGGGCGGACAATGGTTTTTCGTGCCGGCTTCGGGAAATGGATTTTCTAAATATTCCGGCATAACCATATCAGCCGGACGCAACCGCCCGCAATTCGCCATCCGGGCTCATAGCGGGCTTTTGGTGACATCCGTGTCACCAAATTGCTGTTTTTGAACGGAATATTAAGAAAATCTCACTTCCCTGCGCAAAGCAACGAAAAACCATTGTCCGCCCCTCCCGCGCTGCCTTCCTTCTGCCGTCCATGATTTTCGCGCCCTTTCTGCCCTGCGTTTCTATCGCTGACCGTTCAGGGTAAAGCAGTTGGAGGGAATGCGGCAGATCGCTGTCTATTTTGGAATGGAAACAAAGACAAGGGTTGGAGTAAATAAAAAAGGGAAAGAGAGGAATTCATTTATGGAAGAGAAAAAAGTAGTTCCGGGTACGGGAGGAGATCATTACGTGCCTTATTCCGAGCGTTCCGGCGGGGAGTCCGTGGTATTTTTTACCCGTCAGCTGTCTGCGGAAGGGCTTGGAAAGATTTATACGTATGTTCAGGAGGCTTTGAAGGGCAAGATTGCCATTAAGCTTCATACGGGCGAAAAAAACGGGCCTAACATTATTCCCAGGGATTGGGTCAGGGAGCTGATGGATGGAAAGGTGTCCGATGGAACCATTATTGAAACGAATTCTTATTACGAAGGGGACCGGGATACGACAGAAAAACATAGGGAGACTTTGCGGGTCAATGGCTGGACTTTTGCGCCGGTGGATATTATGGATGAGAACGGGGCGGTTTTTCTTCCCATCGAAGGAGGAAAATGGTTTACGGAGATGTCCGTGGGAAAGACATTGCTGGAGTATGATTCCCTGCTGGCCCTCACTCATTTTAAGGGTCACACGAAAGGGGGATTTGGAGGTTCTAATAAAAATATCGGCATTGGCTGTGCCGACGGGAAAACGGGCAAGGCGATGATCCATACCACGCCGGGGCAGAATGACCAATGGGATATCGGCGATGAAGAATTTATGGAGCGCATGACGGAGTCCACGAAGGCGGTGATTGACCGCTTTGGTAAAAATATCGCTTATATTAATGTGATGCGCAATATGTCGGTGTCTTGCGACTGCGAGGGCATTTATGCGGAACCTGTGGTAACGCCTAACGTGGGAATATGCGCGTCTTTGGATATTTTAGCTTTGGATCAGGCCTGTGTGGATATTATTTATGCGATGACAGAAGAAGAAAATCACGCCCTTGTGGAACGGATGGAGTCGCGCCATGGGCTGCGCCAGCTTTCCTATATGAAAGAACTGGGCATGGGCAATGATCGCTACCGGCTGATCGATATTGACCATGGAGATGCCGCTGTCGTTCCGGCAGATGTGGTAAAGAATCTCGTGCCGTTTGGAAAAGAAGAAACATGACATATAGTTGTCGCGTTCGATCTGCTATAATAACAAGTACAGAAATCATTATTAAGGAGGAAAGATATTGATGAGATTGGATGGATTTGGAATTATGGTGGACGATATGGCGGTTATGGTGAGATTTTACCGCGATGTACTCGGCTTTGAGATCAAAGAGGGAGAAGATGCGGCGAATGTATTTCTGGAAAAAGACGGGACTCTATTTCTTCTTTACCGGAAAACGGATTTTGAAAAGATGACAAACCGGAAATTTTCATATTGTTCTGGAATAAACGGCCATTACGAGATTGCTTTGAGCGTGGAGAACTACGCGGCGGTAGATCGGGCGTATGCGGATATCGTTGCCGCAGGGGCGGAAGGCATTATGGAGCCGACGACAGAACCATGGGGACAAAGGGCATGTTATATCGCCGATCCTGAGGGGAATCTGGTGGAAATAGGATCTTTTGTAAAGGAATAGCTTCCGGGATAACAATTCGATATGCGGCCGTCCGGCTATGGAAAGGAATGGATTATGGCGTTTGACTATAAGAAGGAATACAAGGAATTTTATATGCCAAAAAATAAACCGGAAATCATCGATATTCCTGAGATGAAATATATAGCGGTCAGGGGAAAGGGAGATCCGAATGTGGAAGGGGGAGAATACAAGGCGGCGATCGGGCTGCTTTACGGCATTGCCTTTACGATTAAAATGAGTAAAAAGGGGAGCCGGCAGATCGAGGGATATTTTGATTATGTGGTACCGCCGCTGGAAGGGTTCTGGTGGCAGGAGGGCATAGAAGGCGTGGATTATGGAAAGAAAGAGGAGTTCTGCTGGATATCGGTGATCAGGCTGCCGGATTTTGTATCGGAAAAAGACGTGGAATGGGCGGTGGAAGAGGCCGGCAGAAAGAAAGGGCAGGATTTTTCCAAGGTAGAGTTTTTGGTAATAAAGGAAGGGCTGTGCGTTCAATGCATGCATATAGGCGCTTATGACGAGGAACCGGCCACGGTGGACAAAATGAACCGATATTTGCAGGAAAACGGCTATGAGGATGATTTTTCAACCGAAAGGCTTCATCATGAAATTTATTTATCGGATGCAAGGCGGGTTGCCCCCGAAAAGCGGAAGACAGTGATCCGTCATCCGGTCAGAAAGGTAAAAGGATAAAATGGCGACATCAAAAGAATTTTGCGATTATGTATTAGAAAACCTGCGGAGAATCGGGGAAGTATCCGCCAGAAAAATGATGGGGGAATATCTGGTGTATTACCGGGGAAAGCTGATCGGTGATATTTGCGATAACTGCTTATTTTTAAAGCCGACGGAGTCCGTTCTCCGTCTGATGCCGGACGCGGAACGCGATTATCCCTATGAGGGATCCAAGACGCAGATGGTAGTGGTGGACGATGTGGAGAATATGGAACGGATGGCGGAAGTATTGAACGCGATGTACGAGGAATTGCCGGAACCGAAGAAGAAAACAAAGAAGAAGTGAAGGCAGGGCATTTATGAAATTAGACAGACTGATCGGCATACTTTCCGTACTGCTGCAGCAGGAAAAGATTACGGCACCGGAATTAGCGGAAAGATTTGAGGTTTCCAGAAGGACGATCAACAGGGATATTGAAGATTTGTGCAAGGCAGGGATACCGGTTCTCACCACACAAGGGGCGGGCGGAGGCATCTGCATTATGGAAGGATACCGCATGGACCGGACGATTCTGACATCGAAGGATATGCAGATGATTCTGGCAGGGCTTCGGAGCCTGGACAGTGTAAGCGGGAGCCGGTATTACGGGCAGCTTATGGAGAAATTACAAGCCGGGTCTTCCGACTTTGTCAGAGGAAGGGATTCTTTGCTGATTGATCTGTCTTCCTGGTATAAGGACTCTCTTGCGCCGAAAATATCGGTGATCCAGGATGCGATCGAAGAAAGAAAAAAGCTTTCTTTTTGCTATTATGGGCCGGGCGGGGACAGTATCCGGCTGATTGAGCCATATTATCTGATATTTAAATGGTCCAGCTGGTATGTATGGGGCTGGTGCCAGGAGAGAAAAGATTTCCGGCTTTTTAAGTTAAACAGGATGGACAGAGTCGGCAAGGAGGAAGAACGCTTCGAAGCAAGGGAGATTCCAATGCCGGATCTGTCGAATGAGAGGATATTTCCAGGCAGGGTGAAAGTAAAAGCGATTTTTGAAGCAGAGATGAAATGGAGGCTGGTGGAGGAATTCGGCCCGCGCTGCTTTGAGGAAACCGAGGACGGCAAATTGTTGTTTCAGGCAGACTATACCGATGCCGGACATATGGTGCGATGGCTGCTGACCTTTGGGGAAAAAGTAAAGGTAACGGAGCCGGAAGAAGTACGCCAGGAATTGCTGAGGATTGCAGAAAATATAAAAAAGATGTATGAGAAGGAATAATGTATGGTAATATACGGAAACCCATGTTAAAAAGCGTCATGGCGGCCGAAAACAAAACGGGGCTGGAGCAGCCGGGGGAAGGGACTGGCGGAATGCCTATTTTTTGCTGGAGCTTCCAATCAGATTTCACTAATGAAATGGATATATGGTATCCAACCGGACGAGCCGGAAGCAACGGACATCCTGTC
>ERZ808051.374-NODE-374-length-52638-cov-6.041400_pt1 | contig 52638 bp, 43 predicted proteins | sample MGYA00380199_ERZ808051 | MGnify/ENA primary metagenome ERZ808051 (study PRJEB31490, sample SAMN06133391) | mouse gut metagenome | isolation source: J11 | host: mice | place: China: Chengdu | collected 2015-05 ... | reverse complement strand
AGCCATCCAGACAGCCGCCGCGTCGGCGGCCATAAGGATCAGCATCCGGACCCGTTTATCTTTTGGAAGATACTTCTGAAGTAAATTGTACATGCTATATTTCCTTTGGTTGTTTGCTAATTACTTCCGATAATCGTCCTTATGAGAACCTATATCATGCCACTGCTATAACATCAGACAGAAAAACAGCTTTCAAAATATAACCATAAGTTAACTCCTGAGCGCTCACTTTAAAAATTTTTTGCATCCTATATCAGTTCAATTACACCAAAATACAGCCAGCCGTTCCATAATTGAATCAATCGGGTCATAATAATAGTAATCATATAATAATTCAGATCGATCGGGACTACATACAGGGATAACCAGAACATGCCAGAGAAAATCGGGTCAGAATCGATCTGGAATCGTTTCAAATACATTGACACAATTGAACCGATTGGATATAATATTGTAACAGTTAGTTCCCTGACCTTTACTAACCAGAACACAAATTTTGCCAGTTTGTACAGAAAATCGTTGTTAAACGCTTAATCGGCCACGATATATAATCCTTTAGAATACCTTCGCGATGGATCGTATGCCCACCGTCCCTGCGTTTCCGTGTCGTCATATTTTCGTGCCGGTGTGTTTTCGAGTCACCATGTTTTCGAATCGCCATATTTTCGTGCCAGTGTGTTTTCGAGTCGCCATGTTTTCGAATCACCATGTTTTCGAGCCGGTATGTTCTCGAGCCGATATGTTTTCGAACGCCTGCGTTTTCATGCGGTCAGTGCCGGTCAGCATGGGAAAGCGCAGACCTGTTCAAATTGTTACATGCTATTTCAGTGAGACAAAAAAGGAGATGACAAAATGCTTTTTCGGGAAAGTGAGACCATAGAATTAAAAGAAAAAGTTGTAGATGAAATAAAGAAAGAAATTATCGCCTTTGCCAATTGTGACGGAGGGAAGCTGTATATAGGTGTTCGGGATGACGGAACAGTAATGGGGCTTTCTGATCCTGACGGTGTTTCCCTGCAAATCAGCAATATGGTAAGAGACGCAATAAAACCGGACATAACAATGTTTCTGCATTATGAGACAATTGAGGCGGACGGCAAAGAAATCGTTGCTGTGGATATTCAGCGGGGAACAGACCGCCCGTATTATCTTGCAAAGAAAGGAATGCGGCCGGAAGGAGTCTATGTCAGACAGGGGTATTCCTCTGTGCCGGCCACGGATACGGCAATCCGCCGCATGATTAAAGAAACGGATGGAGATCGCTTTGAGGCAATGCGCTGTTTAAACCAGGATCTTACATTTGAATCGGCAAGGGAAGAGTTTGAGCTTAGAAAAGTTGAGTTCGGCCCGCAGCAGATGCGTACCCTGAAACTGATGGACCAGGATGGACTTTACAGCAATTTGGGCCTGCTTTTATCGGATCAATGTGTCCATACAATTAAGGCCGCTATATTTCAGGGGACGGATCAGACCGTTTTTAAGGACCGCCGGGAGTTTACCGGTTCGCTTATGCGGCAGATGAACGAAGTTTATGATTTTATCGACTTCCACAACCAAACTCGTGCGACCATAGAAAAGCTGCTGCGAATAGATGTCAGAGATTACCCGGAAATTGCCGTTAGAGAGGCGTTATTGAATCTGCTCGTTCACCGCGACTACTCCTTCAGCGCCAGCGCACTTATCAGTATTTATGCGGACCGGATCGAATTTGTATCTATTGGAGGCCTGGTGCCCGGAATTGACCTGGAGGATATTATGGTGGGAATCTCTGTATGCAGAAACCAGGATCTTGCCAATGTGTTCTATCGGCTGCATCTGATTGAAGCTTATGGCACTGGAATGGGGAAAATTATGAGTGCATACAAGGATATGGCGGAAAAGCCCCGGATTGAAACGACCAAGAATGCGTTTAAGATCGTATTACCGAACATCAATGCGAAGCATGAAGCAGAGAAGTCGACTGTGTCTGAAGGGAAAGCAGCATACTTTGCAGGCCGGATGGAAGGAAATCTGAATGATGACGAAGAAAAAATATTGGAATACGCCCTGTCTCATGGCGCGATTACAAGGAATGACGTGATTCGGCTGCTGGAAGTGAGTACGTCGACTGCTTCCAGAGTGATTAAAAGAATGGTAAAAAGAAACTTATTAAAGAGGAATGGGAAAGCGAGGAATACGAGGTACACGGTTGTGGAATGACTTGTTTTCGCAGCCATTCGGGAGTTAGCGGAACTGACATAAAAATTTCGTAGATGGGCGGATGGAATTCAAGGCCAGAGCTGTGCCCATAAGAAAGCAGGTAAAGCTCTGGCCTTGTGTCGGGAGCAGTAGAGATCATTCTTTCAGTCGAGGAATCAGAGCAACGAAAAAACAGTCAATCAACAATCGTAAGCGCAAATAAATATATCAATTTAGCTCCTTTCTGACTGCGCTGGAAAGCCGGATATCTGCCAGCAGAACTGCGGTTTCCTGGTCGTCCTCCTTCCCCTTCCAGGCGACAACGAACCGAACCTTAGCGGAAACGGGGTAGTACCCCTTTTCACATAATTCACCGAGTTTTACAGCAAAGGCTTTGGAGAACTTTGCTACCCGGCACAGCTTTCCATCCATTTGCGCTGTAAGATACCCCTGGTCAGGTTCCAGGGGACTGCCGCTGTGCAAACGCAAAAGCTGTGCCTTTTTTCCTTTAAAAAAATCGAGTACAACGTCTCTGTGTGTTAATTGAAGGATGATCTCCTCCGGTTCTGAATAGATGACAGGGTCAGTCTGTTTTTCTACCGCCGGTATCTGATACGCGTCAAAGATGTTTGTATTGCAATGAATATAGAGGTTATTTTTTGCCCGGGTCAGACCCACATAGAGCTTGCGCCGGTCGGCGTCATTTTGAAGGGGAACATGATCCAGCAATAGATAAACGCTGTCGAACTCCTTTCCTTTGGCTTTGTGGATGGTGGAAACAAAAACTGTCTCCCGGTTATCGGAGTAAAAATCCTCGTACCGGGATTCTTTTATGAACTCCTCCAGGTCGCTGCGGTACTTTCCATAGCTGTTGACCTGCTCAAAATCAGAAATCAAATTCAGACAGTTTTCCAGGCAGCTGCTGTCATGATAAGTGGTCCAAAGCCGCTCCTTTGCGTCATTCCAGACGGTATCGCTGATAATCGGGGCGGCGCCTTGCCGCCGGTCGATGGCTTTGAGAAAGAAGCGTATTTCAGCCAGATCATAAAGACGGAAGCCGTCCATGGACTGTATCAGCCTGGCACGGATGCCGTGTCTGGTCAACAGGCCCAATACCCGCAGGGCTTCCTCGTTGGTATTGGTCAGGACACACACGCTCCCGCCACGGTAGGTTTCTGCAATCTGCTCTGCGACAGGCTGCTCCATATGCCTGCCGATGTGGCGGGTAATCCGGACAATGCCGTTTTCTTTCTGTACTGCCCGGATATCCTCCGTCTTCATCCGTGTTCCAATGGAATGAACAAAAGCGTTTGCCAGGGCCACAATATTCCCACGGCTGCGGAAATTTTCAGTCATCTCATATGGTGCCGCGCCAAACTCCTGCATCAACGCGCACATGTATTTGGAGTCAGAACCACGAAACTCATAAACATTCTGATCATCATCGCCCACGGCAATTACCCGCATTTCATCGTTTCGTTTTATCAATGCACAGATCAGCCTGAATTCGTTCTCATCCATATCCTGGGCCTCGTCGATCACCAGCACTGTTTTTGCAATCCGATTTGGCTCCACTCCGCCGCTTTCGATCAGTTCGGCGGCGTCCTTTACCACATCCTCCACTCCGTCCAGACTGCCGATTTTGCCCAAAAGGTCAAAACAGTAGGAGTGAAAGGTCTTGATTTCCACAAAATTGGCAGCATTGCCAATTAGGCTGATCAGCCTCTTTTTGAACTCGGTGGCTGCGGCCCGGGAGAAGGTCACCATCAGCAGCTGCTCATGCTTCACATCCTCCAGGGTCAGCAGAGAGGCCAGCTTGTGAACCAGAACTCTGGTTTTTCCGCTGCCGGGTCCCGCAGTCACCACAATATATTTGGACTCAGCATCGTGAATGATCCTGGACTGCGTTTCAGACAGTTCTCCAAATAGCTGGTGATATTTTTCAGGCGTGATATTCCGGCTGATCTCTGCGGCCCGTTCTCCCTTAAAGTATTTTGCAATGAATTTTTTGAAATCCAGCTGAAAATAATCCTGAACAAACTGCAGTGCGGCGTTGTAGTCCCGTACCATCAAATTGGCGTATTCGCCTACGATGTGGATCTGCTGGATCTTCTGCTTGTAGTATTCATTCAGGGTCTTATAGTCTTCCTGCTTGTATCGGATCTTGTTGTCCAGGATCAGACGCTTCACTTCCATCCCATTGTAAAGCACCAGAAATCCGCCTTCTAATTGCATCGCTCCGGTTTTGGACAGATACAAAAGCGCGTCCTCCATGTCAGTCAGGTTTGCTTCCGTCCCATAAAGCTGAAGTCTGGGCCGATCATGGTATTCCTGATACAGTCCCACCAGGGAGAAATGGACCAGGGCGCGGCCGGTTTGGGCCTCATTGGCCTGGGTGGACATGGCGTACAGCCGCTCCAGGATGAACTGGCATAGCTCGATGCGCCTTCCGAACTTTTCCTGCATCCGATTCCGCTTCATGAGCGGTGTGATGGCTACGTGCTGGCTGATACCGCTCTCCTGCTTGACAATGTACCCTTTGATGGTTAAATAGTAAAGAATAGTACGGATATCCCGCACCGTACTATGAGATATTCCCTTATTTAAGGCCGCTTCATTCAGCTCCTTTAAAGCAAAGCTGCGTTCCTGATCGTCCATTTGGCTGAAAAGGAATTGTTCCAGCTTCGCAAAGCGGTTCAAAGTCTGCATGGAGCGGTTCTGGGTGTCCTGTTTATAGATGTAGGCAGACATATCCATGGAGTCAGCCAGGATGCCCTCCTGCCGCATCAGATTAACACAGTCAATGACATCCCGCTTTTCCAGGCCTAAAATATCCGCAAGGTAGTCCACACGAGATTCTGCATCGTCATTTCCGGTATTGGCAATGCTGCGGCTGGAAAACAGAGACTTGATAATTCGTTTGGCTTGTAGTTTCTGTACGTCAGAGAAAGATTGAGACTGGTCGATCCGGCGGCCGGCTTCCTCCATATTCGCGGCCCGGATGCTGGTAGCGTAAATGCGGGGCATATTCCGGCCCCGTTTTACATAGCCGGCATTTTCCAGCGCGGCAACGGCAGTTTTTACCCGCGTTTCCATGTCACTGCCTGAGTCGTCCCACCCCGCCTGCCGGGCAATTTCCAGGGGGGAGCAGCAGACGGTGGGGCGGTGTCGTGTCAGGTCCTTCATGGCTTTCCAGACCTGTTGGATCTCGCTGATGCTCAGTTTCGTCTGGTTGAGGAGAACAAAGTGTTTGTCCAGATCATTGTCATGGAACAGGACATAACACTCCGCCGCAATAGACGGATCCCGGCCGGCACGGCCCGCTTCCTGGATGTAGTTTTCCAGAGAGTCAGAAATATCATAGTGAATGACCAGCCGCACATCCTTTTTGTCCACCCCCATACCAAACGCGGAGGTCGCGACAATGATCTTTACCTCGCCCCGGATGAAAGCATCCTGATTGGCTATTTTTTCGGAAGGGTCCATCTTTCCGTTGTAGGGCCTGGCAGGAAAACCGTCGCTGGACAGCTTTTCCGCCAGCTGCCTGGTCCGCCTGGTTCGGGAGACATAGACAATTGTGGGACAATCCCTCTGTTCGATGAGGGAACGGAGCATATTGTATTTGTCCGCCTCTGTCTCCTGGTGAAGGACCGTATAGCGCAGATTTTCCCGGGAGGCGGCGGATGTAAACAGTTCCAGCTCCAGCCCCAGCTTTTCCTGAAAATAGTCGCGGATATCGCTGATGACCTTTTGCTTGGCGGTGGCGGTGAAGCAGGAGACAGGGATTGGGGTGGTCAGGCCCTTCTTGGTCTGTAGCTCATGGATAAAGTCGCCGATATACAGATAGTCCACCCGAAAATCCTGCCCCCAGGCAGAGAAGCAGTGGGCCTCGTCAATAACGAAGCGCACTACATTCCGGGCAAGCAGGAGTTTCTCAATGGTGCGGGAGCGCAGCAGCTCCGGCGAGATGTAAAAAATTGTAGCCAGCCCGTTTGCCACCCGTTCTAACGCTTCGGCGCGCTCCACCGGGCTGAGCAGGCCGTTCACTGTAACGGCATCTACCAGGCCATATTCGCTCAGGTTGTCCACCTGATCCTTCATAAGAGATTGAAGTGGGGAAATCACGACCGTCAGTCCGTGTTCCGTCTGCCCCGCCATCAGCGCGGGCAATTGGAACGTGATGGATTTTCCGCCTCCGGTGGGAAATACCGCAAGCAGAGATTTTCCGTCCACTGCCGCCTGGACTGCCCGCTCCTGGAGCGGTTCGCCGCCATAGGAACGAAATTGATCAAAACCGAAAAATTCCTTCAGCTTCCTGTGGATGCCAAAAACCTCCCGGCAGTAGGAGCATCCGGTTTGGCAGGGCCTGCCGCGGAGCATTTTCATCACAGACTCAATCGCGGGGTAATTCTGCGTAACCCATGGCGGCGTGACCGAGTGGTAGTCATTGCATCCGATCAGTGCCAGAGCATAGGCCAATTCGACAGGTCGGCCGGAAATCAGAGTGTGTAGATTTGCATTTTCGCATATTTTTCCTGAAAACTCCCGTCTAATCGTCCGTTCCGGCATCGGGAAGAGCGGATGGTACTTCATAAAGGCAAAGAAACCCTGGAATTCCTCAAATGAATTCAGCAGTCCGTAATAAATTTCTTTCCGGCGTGCGGACAGCTCTGAAAATGCGTTCACCTCATCATAAAATAATTTGCGGGCCTTTTCCGCGTCATTCAGGGGATTATTCAGCTCATCGGTCTGAAGCTTGTCATCCTTCAACAGCGCGTGATAGGGCCGCTCCGGAAACAATAGTGGAGAAAGATAAAGGGTATCGATCGGTTTCGCAGAAAGAGGCTGCGCCAGCAGTGGCCGCAGATAGCGCAGATCATGGTGTACGATATTATGTCCGCACAAAAATGTGGCACCAGCGATAAAAGCAGAAAAATCCCGTATGGAAGGAGAGTGAAATTGGGTGTTGTCTTCTTTCACGGCACCTAAATCAGCGATTTTTTTATCAGTAACCCTGATTTCACTGTCGATAAACACGATAGACCCTGCCATACTCGCCACCCCCTGCCGAACTGGATTTTAAAGCTGTCTCAAAAATACATTTTTCCTTATAATACCACATCTTTTTCTTATTGGGAAGATGTGGGGATGATGCAAAAATGCAATCAGACGAGTTTGCTACTGCTTACGGGGGCATCTTCTTGTCCGTCTTAAAACGTACAAGAAGCATCGGGCATCCACATGATGTGGAAAATCGGAGAGAAATAGCCTTACAAGCGAGCCTGACGCCTATTTTCGTCTGATTTTCCCTTGTCCCGTGAATTGTTGCACAAATTTTTATGAATGACCGTATAGAAGTTGACAGACATTTAAGAAAAAACGTATTATAATGCAAAATGGGAAATCCCACTATCGATTAGGAGGTGGCAACCATGGAAGCAGTGAGGGATTATATTGTGTATATTGACAGCAAGAAACGGGTAACGCTCCGTGGAGCAGCGTATCAATATTATAATGTAAGAGAATACAAGAACGGCTGCATTATTCTTGAGCCAAGAGAACTGAAAGTTCCTGAGGCAATCTCCGCAAGAACTCTGGAGGATATGGACAAGGCGATTGCTAACTTCAAGAAAGGTGATGTATCGGAGGCAATTGATCTTTCCGATTTCTAAAGAGGTCAGATATGGCATTTATAATTAGAATGGAGCTTCTGGCAACGCTTTAAAGAAACTGTCTGCCGATCCTTTCTATCTGGGTTTGAAGACTCATGAGATTTCACCGTTGTCAAGGCGGTATGGGGTGAAGATCTGGCAATCCTATCGGGAGAACAAGAATAATGGAGCAAGACAGATGTACTGGGTATATGGACCGGGCCATCAGAAAATTGCAATCATTGGTTTAGAGCCTCACCCGGAAGAGTCAAAGACCGGAACATACGACAGAATCGTATTATCTGATTTGACGGAGAAATGAATAGGAAAGAAAGCGAGGGGCTGCCTTTTCCAGGCAGCCCCCTTTGCTTTATATACGAAGTTCCAGAGTAGGATGTCTTCCTCTTGCCACGAGGAGAGCCAGTTTCATTTCCGATTCGGCAAACAGCATCTGCAGGCTAATACTACTGTATTGAAAATGTCATCAATTTATCTGCATATCTTTCAACCGTTTCATACACAAATATATCTGGATCCTGTTCTGCAAAATCTTCATATGAATATGTATTCTTGTGTCTCATGTAAGTATCTGTAAATTGTGAGCCTATGTACACAGACATGCGTGTAGCAAAAGAATCCCTGTATATGTATATTTTTCTTGGGTCAGCATTTTCTGCATGATATATAAAAACAGTCGGAAAGTCCCATTTTATATTGCTGACATTATGTGTATTATACCCCTTAACAGTATATTCGTGGTCTGTATATATAAGATATTTTTTTAAATTTAGCATCCCGGCTAAATCGCCAGCAATATTGCAGTCTGCCGTAATAGTAATTTCATTGCTTTCAATGCTGGGAATTTCTATCCCAAGCTCTTTTAGCAAAGCTGCTGCTCCTATATATCCTCCAATGTAATTCCAGTGAGTATCTGTTTTGTAATATATATTTTCTTTTAACACTTCCTTTGCCGACATGAGTTCTGTATATGGGTACACAACTCGTATATTTGTATTTTTTCGCAAATACTCTACTATTTGTAAAGCTTTATATGTATCTGCCGGGAGCCCATATTTTTCTGGCATTTTGGTGCAAAAAAGGTTCAAATAGTCAGAAATAATATAGATTCGTGCCATCTTCGTCTGGGTTTTGTATGCTCACTCCATACCACGATTCTCTTATACAAAAAGCAATAAACGTATTAACATACTGCCGAGAATTCTGTATCCAAGAAAAGCTTCAAACGTTAGTCACTTTGTGGGCAATATTGGTATATCCACTGAAATCGTAGAAAATGCGAAAATGGCACTTAATATTACAATAGTTTTTTTAATCCTGGTACTTTCTTCATTAACCCAACAACTATATTTCCAAAGAACATCGTTGCAATCAACCATATTCCACAAGCGAAAATCAAGGGCATGTAATTAGATAATAATATAAAGATCGGTCTGGTAAATGCCTCTAAGATATTTTCTAACAAATAAATTCCAAATGTAGTAGAACTTACGAATTCTATAAATTGGACTATTCTATATTTTAACTTCCTATTTTGTTCCAAATATAATATAAATTTCTTTACCAAAAAGAATACTGTAACCGCCACAAATGTGTCGAAAAGAGTAATATATTTTTCTTCCCAATTTCCAAATTTTCTATAATTCCATATAGTCATATATGCTGAAAACCATATACTCCAAATTGTCAATACTGTTATTAAGATATACTGTTTTTTCGTTAGCTTATCACTATGGTTATCAAGATAATAACCTAATAGTGGGTATAGTGTTGTATACGAATTTAAAAAAATACTAAAATTAATCTTTGCAATTCCAAGTTTCAATGATGCTAGTGGAAACAAGTCTATTGTTACAATAGCTAAAATTAATAAATATCTAAATTGACTGTTATCCATTTGTTTAGCAATGCCACTCAGAAACGGAATCATCACTAAAAAAGAAATATAGCTATAAAGATACCAATATTGTAATCTTATAGGACTGACAAGTAAGTTCTTAAAGATTTCCCAAATATCAAATATCGCTTCATCTGAAGAGCAGAAATAATTCCATATTGCTTGAATATACGAGAAAAGCAATAGACATACCAAAAATCTAATGACACGTTTTCTCCATATAGTGTCAATATTCTCTTCTTTTCCTAATAACAACGCTCCCGAAATCATAAATAGTAAGGGGTTATTAATCGTCCTAAAGCAGTCCAACATTGCGTACATAATCTGAAGTATGACATTCTCTGTAATTGTATATAACTTAGCTCCCTCTATCCCTGTATGCGTAAAAAGAACCAAAAAGATCGCGAATATTCTTAAAACATCTAAATAAAGTTTACGATTATTATTTTGTATACTCTCTATCATATCTTTTTCCTATTTATTCAAAAATTTTCTTCTTATTTTAAAAACCTAAGATTTTACAAGTTGTACACTAGTGTCAGCATAAATATAATCAGTAGAAATCACAACAAAAAAACTGCTGAAATAAAGACCATCTATAATCATCCTCTCATGTAAATTTACCTGATTTCTCGAATTCGTTTAGCCATCATGTGATTTTTCCTGCACTTTTTTATTTCCCATTCAGGCCAGGGAGTGGCACTTTGCATATTCTGCTAGAGTTATGCTCTTGACATAGCTTTGTTCCATATTCGCGATGCATACTTTCTGGTTATTGATTCACCTAATAATGCTGGCGATGATATATACGCAACTTGCCGATATGACTTTGATTAGAATTTTACCCCAATTTTCATGCAGAATTTGGCTGTAAGAGAGCAAAATTGAATATTCTTGTGCGGCAGGCTCTTCCGCAAACATCCGTATCTTACTGTACCAATATTTATTGGTATTTTCAGAATCAGGTTAAAAGAAAAACGTGAAATTGAGGAAGCCCACCTCCAGCTTGACCATCTGTCGCTGATTGCGGAGCTGATTAAGCCGAAATACCACGGCAAAGTAAGCAAACATGTGAATAACTGTCTCCGTTATGCTAAGCCGTCTGGAAGTCCGGAAGTGTTATTAGAATGTACGTTTTCATACTCAATCGCATTAACCTTTTAAATACTCTTTCATTGCTTCCACCACCTTCACAAGCTCTTCATCCTCCATATATGGATGCAATGGCAAGGAGAGCACTGTCTGACACAGCCGTTCCGTCACCAGACAATCCTGATATACTGTGAGATTTTTGAATGCCACTTGCTTGTGCATGGGTTTGGGATAATAAACCATAGTGGGAATCCCCTGTTCTCTTAAATAAGCCTGCAAGCCATCTCGCAGCTTCTGGCTTTCCAATTGAATGGTATACTGTGCCCAGCTGGAATAAAATCCCTCTGGAATCACCGGAGTCTTCACCACACTGCCAAGTAATTCTGTATAGCGTTCCGCCGCACGATTCACGGCGCCCAGCTCATATTCCTGCAAAGCCTTGAGCTTTGGCAGCAGGATAGCGGCCTGGATGGTATCCAGCCGGGAATTCCAGCCAATACGCACATTGTCATACTTAAAGGCCCCCTTACCGTGAACACGGATCGAGTCCAGATAAGCGGCAGTTTCGTCATCATTGACAAAAACAGCGCCTCCATCTCCATAGCAGCCCAGAGGCTTTGCTGGAAAGAAGGATGTGGTAGAGATGTCCCCAAAAGAGCAGGCACGTCTGTTTCCGATCATACCACCGAAGCCCTGAGCACCATCTTCCAGAACCTTAAGTCCATATGTATCTGCAATATTACGAATCTTAACATAATCCGCCGGCAGGCCAAACAAATCTACTGCCACGATAGCTCTTGGAGTCAGCTTCCCTTCTTCCAGTACGATACGGACTGCCTCTTCTAATTTTCCCGGATTTAGATTGAAGGTATCTGCTTCCACATCTACAAACACCGGCGTTGCGCCTTCAAAAGACACTGTCTCACCGCTGGCAAAGAACGTAAAATCTGGTATAAATACGGCATCCCCCTCTTTGATATCCCAGGCCATAAGAGCCATAGAGAGGGCATCCGTGCCATTTCCGCAGGTGATGCAGTGCTTCACACCGACGTAATTCGCAAGCTGCGTTTCCAGCTCTCTAACCTGTGGGCCGCTTATAAAGGCAGCGGTTTCGATAACTGACTGAATCCCCGCATCAATGACTGGTTTTAAGGTTTCATATTGCTTTTTTAGATCACGAAATTGCATAGCGATATCCTCCCTGTATCCTTTATTTATTTCTGGATTTAAATATAATCCATTTACTTGCTGCATAATTTAATGCAATGACAATGATATTTGCGAGAGTTTTGATTAAAGTGTCCGGGCAGTCCATCTGTTCCACGAACAGAAACATGATTCCGATATCAATAATGCCTGTTCCCAATCGGCAAATCAGAAAAGAAAGCAATTCCAGCAAGATATCCTGGATTACAACAGTGCTACTGTAAAATACCCATTTCCGATTTGTCATGAAGGCAAATACGACAGCGATAAACCAGGCAAATACTGTACTAATCATTACATTCCACATAAGAAAATGGGACATGGCCCAATATGTAATGATATTGATCAAGGTTGTCAGAACACCAAATATGGTGTAAAAAAGTATATCCTTATATTTTTTCAAAATCATCGTCTCTCCGTGTTTTATTATGTACCTCATCATGGATATGCTTTTTAAGGTCACGGAAATCCCCAAGTGCCGTCCATCCGATTTTGATTATTTTCTTTATATTGATTGAATTGTTCCCACCTTGCCTGGGACTAAAAGAAATTTCTCTGAATTGTACTTTTTCCTGAAAATACGAAAAATACGTAGTAAACATCACATTGGGTAGATTGAAATCTATCGGCATTTTGTAAATATATTTTTCCAGGAGTTCCCGCCGCATCAGGCGATATGGAGCATTGGAATCCGGAATCTTAACGCCAAATGTCAGACGCAGAATCAAAAGCAATGCTGCTTCCACAAATTTTCTGCTTGCTCCATCCTGCCTGTTTGGGCGAGTTCCAATTATGGCATCATATTCTCCCCTCGCTTCCCAGAAATCTGCAAATTCCTCTGGATTTGTCTGGCCGTCAGAATCTGTTTGAAAAATCCAGTCTGCTTCGTGCTCAATAGCATAGCGATATCCATATAAAACCGCAGCACCATGCCCGCCGTTTTTCTTTGTAACAGGCACAAGCTGCGGATATTTTTTATGTTCTCTGCTCAGAATTTCGTATGTGGAATCTTGGCTTCCATCATCAATGATAACCAAACGACTTTCCCGTCCGATTGTCTCAACAATGGGATACCATTGTTTGATAACGGTTTCTAAATTCGCTTCCTCATTATAAGCTGGCATTACAATGTACAGCGTTTCCTGTATCCCCATCCTATCATTCCTTTCTCACAATCCACTGGTTGATTCCATTTTCTACATTCCAGTCCACATACTGATACGTTGCCGGTGTGAATTCTTCCATTAGTTCAGTCAGGTTATGATAAGGTGTGCAGTGATTTCCTGCATGGATACCACCCTGTGTGACAGCCCGGTACAGCTCTTTACAGCTTTTGGTTGAACTGATAAGTAATGCACATAGCAGCAGAAGCCGGTATGCTTTTCGGCTTTTTTCACTCAAAAGCTGCCGCATGACCAATATGCAGAGCAAAAATAGTGCAGGAATACTTGCTCTCATACATAAATCGTTATAGGTACCTAAAGAGACAAATGGAAATAAAAATAAGCTGATAACAATGGTATAGAGAAGCTCTTGCTTTCCCTCTTTCCAAAACAACAGCGCTATCCAGATTCCCCATGACAGATGAAACAATACAAACAGTGTTTTATAATGAGTATAATCGATTTGTGTTAGCCCCATAGCTGCCTCCGACGGTTTAGGCTGCAGTATATTTCCTGACAGATATGCAGACAAAACTGCAAGGACAAAAAGAGCAGCCAGATTATGGCTGCTGAATAAGTCTTTAATATACCCCACCCTGTTTATTGACTTTCCTGATTTCTTATAGTCCACAAGTCCCCAAAAAAGAGCGATAATGACTATACCGATAAATGCAAATGTAGAGTATAGAATAAGCGGAACGCAGGTCAATCCCCAGCTACGAATATCCTTTCTACGCTCCAGAAGCATAATAGATGTAAGCCATGCCGGTATCGTTTGAGGAAACACCCAGCGGAGCAGGATGATATTGGAAGAATATTGAATCCGAATGCTGGCACTCATCCAGTGAACCCCGTCTCCGCAGTCCCCCGGAATCAGATATCCATAAAGCGTGGTGAGCGGGGAAATAAAAGTAGAAAACAAAATCATACACATACCGACAGCAAGCAGCTTCCATCTGCGTTTGCCATCTATATAATTCCAGCATTTGATTCCTGTAAGAAACAGACCAAGCCAGCACCAGACTAACAGGCACCATTCCGCCGCCTCAAACTTCCCCGCAATCTTTCCAGTCAACGCAGGAAGCAGGTATGCGCCGATATAGTAGCTCATGGTTCCATGCATACCTTGAAATGAATATCGCACAGGCCAATCATAGTTTATCAAATCCGACAAGATTGTATTGTGTTTGTTCCAATCTCCAGGTTGTAATACCAAGCCTCCCTGTCCGGAAAGAATACACCAAAGAAGCAGAAGAAGAGAAAATAGAAGTAAGGCGATTTGGCTTTTTTGTGTAAAAACATTTCCTATGATGATTTGTTTTTTGTGAAGACCGGAAAAAGTGCATAGTAATAATAAAGTGCACGCTGGATATGCCAGATAGGGTCTGATCCAACCAAGTAGAAAAACCAAAATAGGAACATAAAGATAGCTGTATGCCAGGATATCATCTAAAGAAATCGTCAGTTCTTTATTTTCTATGCCCATATGGTTACTCTCTCAATTTGGTTTTTATAATACATATCATAATACCCCCTATGAATTCCTGAATTTCATACTGCTCCTGATGGATAAAATCCGGGATATCCATGCTGATTGCGAACAGTACATTTTGGTCAATACGCTCATCTATGCATTCAAATTACCCTTAGAATGCGATGCGATAGCATATAAGGATGATGACAGTTTTTTGTAAGTACTATCTCCTTACTACCTGCAATTTTCCCTTCGCATCCATACATAATATTTCCAGTCATTGTCAACGCTGTCTGATAGCTGTTTATAGTTGGCATTGGTTGCTTCGCAGAAAGCCGCAGAATAACCTGAATGAACAGTCCATGTTACGAGATCTGGGTTGTAGATTACTACATTTGGAGAATAAGCATTCAAGTCATCAATAGCTGCCTGTTCATACCATGCCAAATACCATGGAAGAAAATAAGTGAGTCGGTTCACAGGATATCGTTGTTTATATAGAAGATAGATCGAATCACATGTATATGTGTCTATAAAAACCCGCTCTTCTTCATCTGTAATGGACACAATGTATTGTTCTAATTCAGAGATTGTACTTTGTTTCTGAAACAAATATGTGCAAACATTGTTTACGAATGGAGACATGCAATAAATGATAAACATGCAAACCATTGCTGATATAACAGATCTATAAGAATTTAGCGCTGTTAAGAATCTGGTGGGCCAAAATAAAATAATGAGTGCAATAGCCACATACCAGAAAGCCACACTATGGAAACCATATCCACGCGTCATATTGCAGCATGAAAACAAAAACAAGGTTACTCCAAGTGTAAATTTTTTCTTAAATAATAATAGAATTAATACAATTCCAAGTAAGACGGCAATCAGCAATTGTGTGTTTCCCGAAGTACTTATATCTGAAAACACAGCATTTAGCTTATCAGAAATCAGGGAAAAATAATTCTTTATTCCGAGAAGATATGGTTGAACGACATTTGAGCCATAGCCGCAATTTGTAAATCCAGTTCCGCTGTCTGTATAATGCAGATATATTTCTCTGTTAAAACGGTAAACCTGATCATATGCTATTCTTAGTGTACCATTAAATTTAAAATATGCTACTGCACAAATAAACGGTGCTATGATAGTTGTCGATAGTTTGACATATCTGCGTATAAGGCCCCCGATATGTAAGGAGTATTTTGGGGTCCTCCAATCATTGATTTCAAGCATGATGACAGCTAAAACTATAATAGATAAAGCATAAACCGATATAAAGGCTGAGCCAATACTTCCCCATACACAAATAGAAACGATCACACAACGTGATAAGGATATTGTTCGATCATCGTAATACCGCAAAAATTCCATACAGAGAGCCAACATGCAGATACCTTGAATGTTATCTGACAATATCATATAACCTTGAACGTTAAAGGTTGTAGTTATGACAATAATACATATTGGAATTAGAAACAGGCGTTTCCTGCCCCAATAAGAAACATGGCGGTAAAAAATAATCGAAAAAAATGTGGCCACAACAACATAATAGCAACAACGGAATTGCTGCACGGATCCAGCACCTAACAATGCAAATCCAGCGCACAGATAGTAAGTGACCGGAGTATGCTGCGTTATATAATCTTTATAGAGGATTCCGCCTTTCGCAATTATCATTCCGCCTCGTATGTTGTCGTTTTCATCGGTGAATGTAATACCGTTTTTAGAGAATACGTAAAGCAGGCAAAATACAACAATAAAGAGCAGAAGACTTTGCATCCGTTTATTATGCATGGGATTGATTCCCGCCTTGTGCAACCGGAATGCAAGGATAATGGCTATGCTAATAACACATATTGTAAAAATATATATCCCCAGCCAAAAATAATCTGTATCACATCCGTAGATACGCAAACATAAAACCGTATTATTGACAGTTTCACCATTTGAGAAAAAAGTTGATGCATTCGGCCTTGCTTCAGACGATGTGTGAAAAGCAAGCGAAGTATTTGATGTCGCATTTATAGAGTAGACGCTTAAAGAATAAGTTTCCCCTTTATTCAATCGGACATTTTTTGAAAGGTTTATCATATGGTAGCCGTTGTCCGCTATTTCTGCTGCGCTAAATATTTCACTGCATACTATTTTTTCATCTTTTTTACAAATAATATCAATCTTCCATAATGAATTATTAATGCGTGCAAATGTACCTATTTGAATTCCAACATTATTAATGATGTCATATGGTGCTATAAATTCTTGAACAAGCCTGTCTGACGAGTTTTCCAATTTTATATATCCATCAGATTTTCCGCTTATGCTTTGATACTCTGTATAAGTTGTTTTAAGTAACATTTCCTCTGACATTGCACATAAAAATCCGATTATAACAATAGATATCAAAATCCTTATAATTGTACGTTTATGATGCAAGCCCGTGTCCTTCATAATCCTCCCAGAATACTATATTCATCTTACATAATATAAAATCTACTTTTTTTCATACTTAACTATTCTTGGTAAAATACACAATTTGGAAACATAAGGATTATGGAGTCTTTTTAATGTTGTATCATAAAGAATAATTGAAATAATTATCGCTAAGACCAAAGAAAGCCATGGATTCTTTATTAATGATTTACAAATAATACAGCCTCCTCCTACTACGACTCCTCCAATAGTCGAACTTACTATATTAATATGATTAATACTCAAAGTAGTAATCTTCTTTGTATATTTATATCCCAATGCAAAGACAACCATTTCGGCAAAGAGAGTAGTATAAGCAGCACCATTTATTCCCAACTGTGGAATCAATACTACATTAGATAATATATTTACTATTGCTGCGACTAATGTAGCTATCATAAATTCAAATTCCATTTTGTTTGGCAGTAAAATAGAATATGAAAAAAAGCAAGAGAATACAGCAAATATTATCGCTATACACAATATTTTTACGATAGATATTCCTCTTATATATGAGCTTCCCGCAATGATGGTAATAATATTTTCGGCCTCCATGAAGAGACCAATTGTGACAGGTATTATCAATAGGATTAGTATATTCATAATTTCGGATAATTTTTTTTTATATTCTGCAAACTCTTTATTTGCGACATACGTAGAAAATCTGGGAACCGTTACCATTATAACAGCATTTATTAATGTTTTTACCATGGTATATATTTTAGACGAAACTGTATAAATGCCTACTTCGCTATCGTTTAAAAATAAGCCAATCATGGTTATATCTGAATTTAAATAAATTACAGAAGCTACGCTATTAAAAAATAAAATCAATATGCTTCTTAAATGCTGCCGAATATTTATTTTTAATGTAAATCTAATACGGAACCCTTTTTTCCTGAGATAGAAGAAATTTAATATATTACCTCCAGAGTTTGCCAGTACACTTATAAATGTATATATATAAATATCCTCAGGCCTTTTCACAAATAGTATCAAACCAATCAAACATACTATTTGTGTAAATATATAACGTATCATCAAATAAAAAAAATCTTCATATATTGAGTTAAGCCAATCCGTTCCCAAGGTGGTTAAAATAATTTGCAAACTCTGTATTACAATGACATACTTATATTGTTCTATTTTTGTATTCCCAATCACACATACAAATAATATAAAATATGCAATTATAGTAAGAATAATATTTATAGAAAAGACCTCATTCACAAAATTTGTAATCTGATTTCTATTATTACGATATCTTGCACCCTCTCGAACAGCATAGTTAGGAATTCCAAGTCCAGAAATTAACAACATATATGCAATAATGGATTGACCAAATGAATATTTTCCCAATTGTTCTTCTCCCAATATTCTCGAACAATACATGAAACTAATTAAAGGGAAAATAATTGTGCAAAACTGTTTGACTCCATTGTAAAAAGCATTTTTCTCTAAAGATTCATTTTTAATCTCTTTTTTTTTCAATTTTAGCAATGATATCTCCAAATAAAATTTTTATATTCGAATACTTATTTATGTGAAAAAATCCCCAAATGATATAGAAATGCAATCGCTTAAACAGCATTTCCTTTCTACGTGTGTAAAATTTTTTTAATTTTTCAATATAAGAAGAAATTGGCTCTGCCTGCTGAAAAAAAGTTTCTATTGTATTTAAATATTGTACCTCTTTGTCAATTTGATATATTCTTCCTTCAAAATCTGATCGCAATCGCATTGTCAGGTTTAATCCAGATGTATTACTTTCATGTATTCGATACCGGGTTAATGGTTCGTTTAAAATATAAAATCCATTATTGACAGCCGCAATTAATTCTATAAATCTATCATGCTGTTTAAGCTTCATAAGATTAAATGATATTACTTTTTCTTTTAACTTTTTGTGAATAACAAGACTCATTCCCGGTCGAAGGCACTTTTGATTCAGTACTTCCTCATATCTAATTTTTCTACTTCTCCCGCCAGAATACTTTCTTTCAACTTTCATTATTTTTCCATTAGCATTTATGATTGTATTCAATGAAGATAAGCATAAAATATCCTTGTTTTTTTCTAATTCACTGACCATCAATTCAACTTTTTTATATTCCCAAATATCATCTTGATCTGCAAAAAAGATATAATCTCCCTCTGAAAGCGCTAAAGCTTTAAAAAAAGTTTGAGCATATCCTATATTCTTCCTGTTTTCAAAATATCGTATATGACTTTTACTATTTAGAGTTACATCTGATAAAATATTATCAATTTTTTCATTAGAACAATCATCTACAATAATAATTTCATCGACACATTTACTTTGTCCGCATATGCTTTTTAGTTGCTCTGCAAAATATTTTTTTCCATCATATACAGCCATAACAACGCTAACTTTCATACACTATTATATAGATGTTAGAGTGAAATTTAAACATCTCGTTCCTTCCTTAGTTATTGAAAAGTACGCTTACTCTAATTAGATTTTTTTAGTCAAAAATATATCCCTTTTTTTAATAATTGCTTTTTAACAAGCCACATCCTTTAAATAATTTTAGGTTTCTCAAAACGAAACGGTTATCTAAGGCGCAAACATCCGCCAAATAGCAGATAATAAAACATTCTAAATTTGGCAGTAACGTGAAATAATTACAAAAAAACGAAACTAACAACATTCCCAATAAAAATGTTGAAGAAAGTATTCTTTTTCCTCTATAAATGGTTTGGCTTAGAAAATAATATAAAAAGAAGCCAATAAAGAAAACATAAATTGTAGTACCTAAATATCCGATATTAAATACAGTTTCAGAGAAAATCCCTCCAACATTTCCTGTATTTCCGTAGGTATCTATTATTGGCCATAAAGATATTGCTGGATCGAAATAATCCCGTGAACCGCTAATCCATTGATACAATCTATCTATTGGATTAAAAACAATTCTTAATCCGGTGGAGATCCCAGAATAGCAAGGATTATCAAAATATACATTCGAAGAAATAAAAGGACAAAAAAAATAGTGGAAGAAATGTTTGACAGAAAATTGTATTCCTACTTTCATTTCATTTAAGGATGTATTTCCAGCAAGGATATTAGGAATAATTGTGTATACAGAAACAAACAGCATCAAGGCACTTATAAAAGTTAAGGAGACAGCTTTTAATATCCCTGATATTTTTATATTTTTTTTTGTAATAAGGTACAGAACCACAAAACTTGCAACGGGTATATATATATGATATTTGCCTTTAAACATTATTAAAGCAGCTATATTTATAATTAAAGCAAATACATATTTTATTTTTTTGCGTTTAATTGCATAATATATAATTATAGGCATGAAGCATCTGGATATAAAACCAATATGTGCAAAAATACCAAACGCATTACTTTTTGTATTTTCAATACCATACTGCTCAATTACCTGCAACAAACTAATTACATAGGCAATTAAGCCAACAACATACCCCCTCCATATAATTTTCTCCTTATCGAGTAGAGATAAGGAGAAAAAATCAGGTTCATAACGTTTCCCACTTCGATAATAAATTGCCCAAAATTGTCCACCAATAAATAAGACAAGTAAAAACATGGTAAAACTAATTATCGTTTTTTCTGTCAGTGGCAAAAATCCAAGGTAACTTCCGATACTATTAATAACTGGAATAAATAAAAGATATATACCTCCAAGAAGTATTGCAGGTGTCGTTGCCATTCTATATTTTTTATATTCAAAGAATATCATACTCAATATAAATGATTCGCATATAATAATCATCTTCATCCTCGATTAATTTGTTTTAAATGTTTATATTTATGCTTTTTGCAGTCATTTCTTTTAGAATATAACTGGTTCAATACCAATGCATATATGTTGAAATTAATTGCTAGGTATTATTATGAATACCTATCTTTATATCAACTTACTATATAGATCTAGCATAATTTCTACATTTTTATCCCACTCATATAATTTCATTACTCGTTGTCTCCCCTGTATGCCGAATCTCTGCCGCAAATCATCAGATGAATACAATTTGAATAGCATATCCGCCATTTTCTGTGGTCTATCATGGGGAACTATATATCCCGTTTCATTATTCGAAACCACTTCCTTAAAACCATCTACATCTGTTACAATCACGGGTACTTCACACGCCATAGCCTCCACCGCAGCAACACCAAAGCTCTCACTATTCAAACGGCTTCCGAAGCAACACACATCCATCTGGTTTAGGGCATTAGGAACTTGATCGTTTGGAATAAAACCATAAAAAGTGACTTTATCCTGAATTCCTTCATCTATACATAATTGACGTAACTCTTGTTCAGATTCCCCTTTTCCATAAATTAGTAACTGAACATCCTCTTTTTTTTGAATATTCCTATAAAAAATTGCAAATGCTTTAATAATTGTATCAATTCCATATTTTGGAGCTAATAATTTTACTGTTCCTACATTAAAGCCAGAATGTAATACTTCTGACATTTTTCTGAATTTTTCAATATCAACACCAAATGGAGTCACATCAATCTGAACAGTTCCAATTAGTTTTTTCACTTGTTCGGCCATAATATGGCTTGTCGAAGCCAGATGTTTGGCATAAAGTAGATTTTTCTTTATAATTTTCATTTTCCATTTACTTTGATATGGAAAATCATAAACATCGCTTCCCCAAACAGACAATAACACATTTGGGATATGTGCAATTCTGGCCAGGGTGCCATATCCGCTAGCATAATGCACATTCACGACATCCGGATGGGACTGATTATATATTTTTTTCATTACAAGAGCATTTAGGTAATATCCCTTTACACCGGAAATGGGAAGATAAATAACTTTAACTGCATGATTAATCGAATCAGAGTCCGGCTTATGATTAGGTAAGGTCACTAAAACTACCTGGTTCCCGCGCTCGGATAAGGCATTGACCCAGCGAACTGTATGGACACTGCTTGCAGCAGATATAAACATTATTTTCATAAAAGCCTCCGATCATTATTGTATATTTTAAACAGGGTGAATTTACCTGTTAAGCACCCGCGCCGGGTTTCCCGCGACTGTTGTTCCAGAGGCAACTGGTTTCGCCACAGTTGCTCCGTACCTATAAGGGTGTTAGTTTCCAGATTAACCCCGTTTCGGACAGAGGCATTGAAACTAACAAATCAACGATTATATCATTGAGAGAAGGTAAGTTCTTTGCATCTTTGAGTCTTTATGTGTATGGTGTTTTTGAAACATATATCATTTATCACTTTGCATGTAAATGTTTGTATTGTTCAAACATTTCCAAAAGATTTTTTTCAATACACTCAGGCATTCTTTTATGTATTTCAAAGTTTTCAGGGTATATTGTATCCAACTGTGTAATATTACATTTCGAAATGGCCTCAACCAGCATAGACACCTCATTTTCATAAATCCTTTCTGCTACTGCATGGAATGTGTCCATTTTATACACATCAATGATTCTTCTTTCAATTATTTTCCCGGCATCAACATATTTCCCAATCAAATGTGTGGTGACTCCAATCGGTTGATTTTCTGCTATTGCCCACTTGAACGCATCAAGTCCTCTGCAATTTGGAAGATAACCAGGATGAGCGTTGATGACAGTATGAGTGCAAACAAATTCGTCTGGCAAAATTCCAGCACCCGCAACGAGAACAATGCGCTCTTGTTCAATATTAAAAGATTCTAATTCTCCAAAACTGTATTGATATCCCAGATTAAAGCATATTTCTTTTATATCAGGTACTCGAAAATGCATTTCAGGGCGATGTTGAATGAACGGAAATTTCTTTTTTTGGTAATGAAAGGGAACTGCACATACCTTCACATCTGTGTAGCCATTTGCTTTTAATAAACTTAATACATCATAAGTTTTTCTGTGTTTTACAGGATAAGTTAATACAGCAATTTTCTCCATAATTTCACCCTTTAAAAATAAATGTCTTATTTATAAAATTATCCACTTTCAGAAGGTTCCTTTCATATCCGTACTGGCAAAATCTGTGAGTGGGAGTCGCACTGGTTTTCCATCTTTCTGGCTCTTGTAGATGGCAAGTACCAGTTCCAAGGCATCCCTCCCGGCATATGCGTCAACATATGGTTTCCGGTCATTCTGGATTGCATCCATCACATCTGCAAACAGGCTTGTATGACCATTTCCATATACGTTGCTGGTTGCCTCCTGGAGTCCTTTATTTTTAGTGTCCTCTTTGGATTCATCTTCAAAATCCCAGACATCAATATTATTTGTGGAGGTTCCGCCAATTTTCACAGTTCCTTTTTCACCAAAGATATACAGGGTTTCTTCCAGATTCTTTGGGTATACATTCGTCGTACCTTCAATCGTCGCAATCGCTCCGTTTTTGAATTTTACGACTGCCATTCCCACATCCTCGGCTTCCAGATAATCATGAAACTGCTGGCGTGTCTGTCCGTAAACCTCCTCGATTTCGCCGCCAAAGGTCCATCTGAGAAGATCGATCCCATGGATACACTGGTTCATCAGTGCACCTCCGTCCTGTGCCCAGGTCCCACGCCAGGGAGCCTGCTCATAATATCCTTTATTCCGGTTCCATCTTACATGGATGGAACCATGAGACAATTTTCCGAAACGTCCGTTTTCCAGAGCATGACGCATCTCCTGTACCGCGATATTAAATCGGTTTTGGTGGCAGGCACTGACTTTTACATGCTTCTCTTCAGAACGCCGAATAATTTCGTTGGCATCAGAAATACTCATAGCTATGGGCTTTTCAATGATTACATGGATTCCATGATCGATACAATAAAGAGCGATTTCCACATGGAGCCCGCTTTCGGTTGCAATGCTGACCAGCTCCGGATTTATTTCACGGATCATCGTCCTATAATCTGTATACCTTCTGATTGAACTGTCGCCCTGAAGCCCATGCTTTTCTAAAAGATTTTCCATATGTTCTGGCAGTAAATCACACACCGCGGCAATTTCCAGGTGGTTATTAACAGCAGCCTTTATATGATTTGTGGAAATGCGGCCACATCCGATCAATGCATATTTCATGTTTCCTCCATTACTTATCGTTTTCCTGTACCTGCCTCAAAATCTTTGCCGGATTTCCCGCGACAACGGAGTTTCTTGGTACGGACTTCGTTACAGCTGCTCCCATGCCAATGAAAGCATTCTCTCCAATTTCCAGCTGGTTCTTTACAATCCTCCAGGGCAACGTAACTCTTCTTTTTTAAAATGGCGCTCCCACATATAACAGAACCAGCGATAACCATTACGGATTCTTCTATTTTGACATTGTGGCGATGTGAACCAGATTATCGATTTTTCAGTGGTTTCCAATAACTGTGTTATCAAGAGTGCCTCTGTCAATACAGCAGTATGCTCCGATTTCCACATCATTTACAATCTCAACGCCGTCGAAATGCCGTACTTTCTGAGGAATCCCGCCATGATCAATAAAATAGCCAAAGCCATCTGCCTTTACCGTAGCTGTTTGCTTACCCCAGAAATGCTCTAACACACTAAAAAATGCAGCTTTTGGTTCCGGTGTATGGAAAAAGCCGATTGTTTTATTGCTTAACTCCGGGAGCTCTTTTGTTATAACCAGGACATTTGCCACCGTTTCCAGTGCTGACAGATTTTGATTTGCTTGATTTTTTATCCATGTAATGGAATGGGAGTTTATATTTGAAAACGAACAAAAATGATCAATGGAAGTGTGAATACTCCCGGAAAATTTTATTTGATAGTCCGTTTCCGATTTGATAAATGAGAGGATTTCCCCAATCGATTCGCGCCAGTGCCTCCTTGAATCGGAGAGGTACTTGAACTCCTTGTAAATAATTCTACTATTACTGTTGATTGTTCCAGAAATTTCCAAATCCGCTTTCAATGTTTTTCAGATGGCCGATGCATGGATACCGTTGTTACCGGCACGCCCACGGCTTCAGACAGGATGAAGGCCTCTTTTTTGATGAGAAAAGCATATTCTTCCGCATTAGAAATTTCATACTGAGTTTCGTCAAAATGAAGTCCCACTTCGTGCCCATATTCTCTAATGGATTTCAAAATTGAAGGGTTCCTCTGGAAAATACGTTATAAAAATCGCTCGTTAAAAGTGCAAAATATGTACTCCGCACACCTTTTGAATGCTCCAGCATGGCTAACTCTAATGCTTTTGCCTGAGAATTACACACCGCTGTTTTTCGTTCCAGTCATGGTAACTGGCAAATACATATTCGTTTTCTTCTAAGAGTGATAAAAATCTTAAATAGTTTTCATAGGTAAACAGCATTTACAAAACCTCAATATTCTCTCTGTGAGAAATATCCTTCATTACATTTTTGGTATCAAAGACTGCTTTTGCATTAGCCTGGACCATGGCATAATCCACATTGCTGTGAGCAGTAGTAATCATGACCAGGTCATAAGAGGCAATAATCTCCGGTGAGATTTTTGTAAGGCCAGTCATTATCTTCCCACCTTCTTTGTACTCAGGAATCCACGGATCATAGAAGTCAACAAATGCCTGTTCCTTGTGCAGCTCGTCAATCACGCGGATTGCCGGGCTCTCCCGGTAATCGTCAATATCCTGTTTATAGGCCACACCAAGGACCAGGACTTTGCTGTTCTTTAATGATTTTTCATGGTTGTTCAGAATTTTTCCTGCACGTTCTACACAATATTCAGGCATCCTGTCATTAATCATCATAGAACTTTCAATCATTGATGTGTGGAAACCATATTCGCGGGCTTTCCATGACAGATAGTAGGGATCCAGAGGAATACAGTGACCGCCAAGACCAGGGCCGGGATAGAAAGCCTGGAAACCATAGGGCTTTGTTTTGGCCGCATCCACAACTTCCCACATACTGATTCCCATCTTGTTACAGAGCATGGTCAATTCGTTGACCAGACCTATATTGATATTACGGTAGGTATTCTCCAGAATTTTTTCCATCTCTGCGATGGCCGGAGAGGAGACCTCATAAACGTCTCCCTCAAGAACAGCGCGATACATGGCGGCAATCACTTTAGTGGCATCTTTCCCGATTGCCCCGACAACCTTTGGCGTATTCTTGGTTTTATAGATGAGGTTACCTGGATCAACACGCTCCGGAGAAAATCCCAGATAAAAATCCTCCCCGCATTTTAAGCCGGAGCCCTTTTCCAGAATTGGCTTAATCAGCTCTTCGGTAGTTCCTGGATACGTGGTAGACTCCAGAACGACCATGGTTTCGCTAGTAAGATATTTTGCAACCTCCGTGGCTGAATCTCTTACAAAGCTGATATCCGGTTGCTGGTGGGCATCTAAGGGAGTAGGGACACAGATTGCAATGAAATCTACATCTTTCACAAAAGAAAAATCGGTAGTAGCAGAAAAGGTTCCTGCCTCTACCAATTTCTTTAAGTCGTTGTCAACGACGTCTCCAATATAATTATGACCGGCATTTACTAAATTTACTTTTTCTTTTTGAATATCGAAACCGATGGTTTTAAAGCCGGCTTTTGCTTTTTCTACTGCCAGCGGAAGCCCAACATAGCCAAGACCTATAACGCCGACAATAATGTCTCTGTTTTCAATCTTTTTCAGTAATGTTTCTTTCATGTCCATTGTTTTCTTGTCTCCTTAGAATAGTGCCGCAAAATCCGCAGCTATTTTTTGATACGTGAAATATTTCCGCACTGCCAGACGGTCGCTTCCTTCCCGGTTCTATGCGCTTTTCCTGCAGTATATCCGTATCAAGACCATGAACGGGTTCCGTCTGCTCATACGGCTGGGCCTGCTTAGCATAATTGGCCGCATAGCATGGACTTTATGAATCAATCTCCCTCACCGTATATTTTCGGATTCTTTGCCCTGCATAAGTATCCAGAGGGTAGGTGGATGAGGTAATAATTACATCCGGTCTCCATTCCCGGGCAATTGTCTTTGCTTTCAGCCATATTTTCCCCACAAAGCGAAACATTGTAAGCGCACGCTTGACCCCGTTTCCCCGATAGTTCCCGGTCCTGATCCAGTGGTAGTGGATTCCGTCAATATTTTCTTCCTGCCAGTCGTGTAAAACCTTAGGATTCTTTCTGCGAAGATGGGAATAGTCGGCAGCAATAATGTCTACTTCATATCCGTATCTCACCCATTCCCGGGCCATGTAGTAAGGCCGGAACTCCATCCCCATTTCGGGGCTGCCAGCATAATGGTTAATTAATAGAATTTTCATAAAATACCTCCGCAAATCGCCGGGCATTGATCTGGTAATTAAATCGTTCTATTATTGCCTCTTTTCCGGTCGCACCCATTGCCGTTCGTTCTGATTCAGACATTTGTTTCAATCTGAGCAGCTGTTCAAAAGTTTCTTCTGGATGCTCCTGTCTGCTTATAAAAGCACAGGACAAGCCATCCAGTGGTGATGAATAGTCGCCAATACAAGCCAGAATCGGTTTTTCTGCCATCATTGCGTCAAAAACTTTATTGGGTGTCAGCCCTGCTTTTTCATACAGAGGACTTTTTCGGAATGCAAAGTAGACGCAGTCAAAATAGTTTAATAACTGTGGAATTTTCTGTCTCGGAATGGGGTCAAAAAAACTAATGTTTTTTAATTTTTTTTCTTGTGCGGTCCAAATTAGCTTCTGCTTTTCTACTCCATTCCCAACCAGTACGAACTGGATTGAGCGATCTTGTGTGCTGGCTATTTCAGCAAGCTGTAGCATAGATTCCAGATAGTTGGAAAGTGCATGACCGCCAAAATATCCCACGATAAATTTATTTTCCTTGCGATATGTTTGAAATGCCATTTCTAATTCTGGCGAAAGCTCTGCTTTTTGTTGGTTTTTCTGCTCCCATTCTTCCAGACTGACACCGAGGGGGATACATGCAAAGGCCCCATCTTTCATTCCGTGGCTTATACAGTGTGCTTTCACTTTTTCGTTAAACCCTATGACCTTATCTGATTTTCGATAGGCGGAATTTTCTGCTCTCTGCAAAAGCATGACAAAAGGATGCCTTTTGGACATCCCCCCAATGGTGACTAAAGTTTCCGGCCACAAGTCATGTATCTCATGAATCAATTGTGCTTGTTTTTTTCCCATATGTCTAAAATATCCCTCTTACTTTCCTTTTAAATGTCTTTATCTCACTACTGCACCTATGGTTTTCCAAAGAATTGTAAACTCCTGCAGAACTGAAAAATCCTTCATAGAATGCAGATTCCATTTCATCTTGTCTGGAAGGACCTGTTCCATATATACCCGATCCACCTCAGCTCTTTCCGCGTCATCGAGCAGAAGCGCCTCGTCCTTATAGCGGATACTGGCTTCACTGGTTACTCCCGCCGGCAAAAGTAATGTCGCACACATCTCTTTCGTGTATTCCTTCACATATTTCGTGACTTCCGGCCTGGTCCCTACAAAACTCATTTCTCCCTTCCAGATGTTGATCAACTGTGGCAACTCGTCCAGACGGTATTTTCTTAGAAAGCACCCTGCTTTCGTGATACGGGGATCCCTGTCTATTGTCACCAGGCTTCCCCGACGGTCTGCATTCATAACCATAGTTCGGAATTTGTAAATGAAAAACAATCGCCCATACTGGGTTACGCGCTCCTGTCGGTAAAATACCGTTCCCGGAGAATCTAGTTTTATCCAGGTAGCCAAAATCAGAAAAGCAGGAGATAAGAGCAGCAGGAGAAAAGAAGACATAACATAGTCAAATGTTCTTTTCATTAGAAGTGCAATTTGGTGTTTCCTTAGTATGTCATAATATGGCCGAACCTCTTTCGTCCGCATAAATGCAGGCAGATTTTTCCATTTGCGAAGCATAATCTCCCTCCCATTACTTTACAAAAGATGTGAAAGTTTGAATAACATAATCAACTTCTTTATCTGTCAGACATGTATGTAATGGAAGTGTGATTTCATTTTCGTATTGATGAAACGCATTCGGGAAATCGGAAATATCAAAGCCAAGTTTTTTGTAGGCGGTATGCATGGGAAGCGGTTTATAGTGAACATTGGTCGCTACTCCCTGTTCTGCCATATGTGTAATCAACTCGTTTCGTTTTTCTACGTCGAAATTATTTATACGTACAAGGTATAAATGGCCGCTAGAGTTCTTCTCTTTTGTGTAGTGGACCAGGTGTGTTGCAGAAAGTTCGCTGCACATTCTGTCATACTGCCCAATAATTTCCCGCCGCCGTTTCAATATGTCAGGATACCGTTCAAACTGGGCAAGACCGATGGAAGCCATAATATCTGTCATATTGCATTTATAATATGTACCGACAATGTCATACTCCCATGCTCCAAGTTTCGTTTTTGCGAGAGCATCCTTCGACTGACCATGGAGAGATAGAAGCATATACTGGTGATATATCCACTCGTCGTCAAATCCTGGAACAGTTTTCCATGAAACAGCTCCGCCTTCCGCTGTCGAAAGATTTTTAACCGCATGAAAGGAGAAGCTGGTAAAGTCAGCTACTTCGCCGCACATTTTTCCATTCATAGATGCGCCGAATGCATGGGCGGCATCTGACATAACAATAACCCGTCCGATGGCCTGCTGGATTTCGTTTGATGCATGGAACAGGTGTTTTTTGCTTTCTACAATATTAAAAATGCGGTCATAATCACACATAACCCCGGCAATATCAACCGGAATAATGACTTTTGTATGTTCAGTGATAGCAGCTTCCAATTGCTCATAGTCCATTTCATAAGAATCAGGAGCTGTATCAACGAGAACAACTTTTGCGCCCACATGGCATATTACACTGGCGCTGGCAGTATAGGTATATGCAGAAGTGATAACCTCGTCTCCAGGGCCGATACCCAGGATATGTAGAGTAAGTTCCATACATGCAGTAGCGGAATTCAGACAAACGGCGCTGGGCGTATGTACATACTCCGCTATTTTTTTCTCGAATTCTTTCGTTTTCGGACCAGTCGTAATCCAACCAGAACGTAATGCTTCAGCAACAGATGCGATTTCTTTTTCTGTTATGTCTGGTGGCGAGAATGGAATATTCATAATTAGGCAGCCTCCTTTAGTCTTTTGCCGGATGATATGTTTTTACTATTTTCATAACCTCATTCCGTATTATATCTGTATCTTGATTGGCAATTTCATATAATTCTTTTAATTGATTTTCAAGCTCTGTCATGTCAAAATCAATAGGCTTCCCGATATGGATCAATTTATTTGGCGTCTCTTGTAATCCCTCTTCATCCATAAGGATTTCCTCATACAATTTTTCCCCCGGTCTTAATCCCGTAAACACAATCGGAATATCCACTTCCGGTGTATATCCAGATAGCCGTATCAGGTTCTTTGCCAGATCCAGAATCTTCACTGGCTCCCCCATATCTAGCACAAAAATTTCCCCTCCCTTCGCGTAGGCTCCCGCCTGCAAAACAAGAGAAACCGCTTCAGGAATCGTCATAAAATATCGGATGATATCCGGATGGGTCACTGTTACCGGCCCACCCTGCTCGATCTGCTTTTTAAATAGCGGAATCACAGACCCGTTGCTCCCAAGCACATTTCCAAAACGTACCGCGACAAAGTCCGTCCTTGACTTTGCATTCATCATCTGGACCACCATCTCACACATCCGCTTGGAGGCTCCCATGATGTTAGTTGGATTTACCGCTTTATCCGTGGAAATCAGTACGAACCTCTTTGTCCTATACTTGTCCGCTGCCTTTGCTGTCTTATAAGTCCCAAACACATTGTTTTTTATGGCTTCGTTGGGGCTATCCTCCATTAAAGGGACATGCTTGTGGGCTGCTGCGTGGTATACGATATCTGGGTGGTATTTTTCAAAAATACTTTCCACCCGATGAGTATTTCGGACAGATCCGATCAGCACTTCCAAATTCAATTCCGGATATTTTTCCCGCAACTCAAGTTGAATATCATAGGCGTTATTTTCATAGATATCAAAAATAATCAGCTGTTTCGGATTATGGCCTGCAATCTGCCGACAAAGCTCACTTCCGATAGAACCGCCGCCGCCAGTTACCAAAACTACCTTTCCGCTCACATAATTCATGATCTCATCCAGATTTACCCGTATGGGATCACGCCCTAAAAGGTCTTCAATTTCCACATCCCGAAGCTTGGAAATGCTGATTTCTCCATTGATGAGTTGGTAAATTCCAGGAAGTGTTTTTATAGGGCATCCAGTTTCCCGGCAAATCTCAATGATTTCTTTTCTCTGTTTGGCAGTGGCAGAAGGCATGGCAATATAAATTTCGTCCACCTTATATTCCTTTACCAATCCGGGAATCGCGTCCCGGTTTCCGGCAATGGGAACGCCATTCAGGAACTTTCCAATCTTGTTTTTATCGTCATCCGCAAAGCAGACTACGCAACCGCGAACGAGCTGACTGGTGGTCATTTCCTTTAAAATTACAGTTCCAGAGGTTCCTGCGCCAACGATCAGGATTCGCTTTGACGCTCGTTTATTCCCGGCGGAAGCTGCCATAGTAAGGACAATCCGATGAGAAAGACGGATAAAAATTTCCTCCGCACAGAGAGCTGCGAAACAAATAAGAAAAAAGCTTCTCGGAACCTTATGCTCCAGAAGCATCATACCGGCAATCTGGACCAGAGAGGCCAGGCCGCAGGCTCCGATGATATGTACCACTTCCTGAATCCCGGCGACACTCCACATGGTGGAATACATCCGGAACAGAAAAAAGATAAGCAAGGTAATCAATAAATAATAAGGAAAAAACGCAGCCGTGGCATGGCTGTATTCCACAGGGATGCGGCTTATGTTCATATCAAACCGGACGAACAGCCCCAAAAAGGAAGCCGCCCAAACAGCCGCTGCATCGGCAGCCATGAGAATCAGCATCCGGATTCGTTTATCTTTTGGAAGGTATTTCTGCAGTATCTCGTACATGATTTATCCTTCTTTATGAATTTTCTTCGTAAAATCGTCCTTATGAGAAGTTAAATATCCATGAAAATCTTTGTTAAATATGTAACTTTCGCCATTTTTACTGCTTTTTTAATACTTTTGTAAAAATTGGCGTGCCAAAGACGAGAAAGATGTGGTATACTGGCGTCAGCAGTAAAAAGAAGGGTTGAAAAAGCCGGACTGCAATGCTATAATGATATGAGCTAAAAACCGGACCGGAAAGTGAGAGTCTGAAGGCTGCGCTGCCCGGGAAGGGGTTATATTGGTCGCACATAACGTGCCGGAGTGAATCTGGGATATCTGTAAAGATAATCGTAGAAATGGCGAAGCCTACCCAAAAGGAGCAAGATTATGTGGTATGTATTACAGACGATGACGGGAAAAGAGGAAGAACTGGTTCAACTGATAAAGGAAATCGTCCCCTCTGAATTATATTCTGATTGTTTTGTTGCATATTATGAAAGGGTCTGGCGGAGGCAGCAGGAAAGTTTTGTACATGTGGAACGGTTGTTTCCGGGATATGTGTTTATTATTTCTGATGTGCCGAAGCAGCTATATATGTGCCTGAAAAATGTACCTGCAATGTCGAAGATTATCGGAGATGGCGGTTTCAACTTCATCCCCCTTGAAGAAGATGAAGAAGTCTTTTTCCAGAAAATGCTCATAGATCAGCGGATCGTTCGCCTTTCTTATGTCGAACTTGATGGAAAGAGCCATATTATCAGAGTGTCCGGACCATTGAAGGAATATACGTTAGCCATTGTACGGGCGCAGTATAAAAAGCGTTATGTAATTATTAAGATTAAAATGATGGGGGCATATAAAACAATAGCCCTGGGAGTGATACTGAAGGAGGATATCCAGCAGGAGATCCGTTACGGAAAAATTGAAGCTCCCACAGAAATGCCGGAATTTTATCAGGTTGTCCAGCCGGAAGAAGGCCAGGCATATAGAGTCGGCGACCAGGTAAGCGTGATTTCCGGAGCGTTTGAGAACATGTCAGGCGTTATCTGGAAGATCAAAAAAAATACGATAGAAATTGGTGTGCGCCTTTTTGGACAGGACATGTCCATGGAGGTGCCGATAGAAAATACTTGCTTAACTTCTCATAAGGACGATTATGTCAAGTTGGCATCAGGAGTGCACAAATGAACAACTATGAACAATATAAACGGCTGATTCGATTTTGGGCTTCCGTCCTCATTCTCACCGTTGAAATCGGTATCTACTGGATCGCATGGAACCGTTTTTTCTCGGAAGCCGCAGGCACGCCATTTTTCCGTCGCGGAGACTGGCTGATGTTAGCCGTTTACAGCATCCTGCTGCTGTTTTTTTCAAAAATGTACGGAGGTCTGAAAATCGGGTATCTTGAACGCGGAAATATCCTGTATTCACAGATACTTTCTGTTATTCTGGTTGATATCGTTACATATCTTCAAATTGCGCTGCTGGCGAAACGTTTTTTAAATCCGTTTCCCTTTTTTCTCATGTTTGCAGCGCAGGCGATGGCTATATCCATATGGACCTTCTTAGCTAACTTTTTATTTCAAAAACTCTTTCCGCCCCGGCAGATGCTGCTGATTTATGGAAACCGGCCTTCTCTCTCCCTGATGGATAAAATGAACCGGAGAAAAGACCGATACCAGATTAAAGACCATATTCATGTCAACGAGGGGCTCCCAAAACTGATGTCCCTTATCCCGTCCTATGACGCGGTTGTAATCTGTGATGTATCCTCATCCATCAGGAACCAGATTTTAAAATACTGTTACAGTGAGGGAATCCGGGTGTATATGACTCCCAAAATATCCGATATTTTAATTCGCAGTGCAGAGGATATCACATTATTCGACACCCCCCTGATTATGGCACGCAATGGGAACTTATCAATCGAGCAGGCATTTCTTAAGCGGATCATGGATATCGTGATTTCCGGAGTTGCCTGCGTTTTTACTTCACCATTTATGCTTATAACTGCTGCTGCGATCAAGCTGCAGGACGGCGGACCTGCTATTTATAAGCAGAAGCGATTGACCATCAATGGCCGGGAATTTTATGTCTATAAATTCCGCAGCATGCGTGTGGATGCAGAAAAGGACGGAGTTGCCCGTCTGGCCAGCGCAGGCGACAGCCGTATCACTCCTGTCGGCAGTTTTATCCGCAAAGTTCGTTTGGATGAACTCCCTCAGCTTTTCAACATCTTAAGGGGCGATATGAGCATTGTCGGTCCCAGACCGGAACGGCCGGAGATCGCAAAACAATATGAGGCTGAAATGCCGGAATTCCGCTATCGGCTGCGTGTGAAGGCCGGGCTTACCGGTTATGCACAGATTTTTGGAAAGTACAATACAACACCATATGACAAGCTCAAGCTGGATCTGCATTATATTCAAAATTATTCCCTGCTCCTTGATGTTAAGTTGATGATTCAAACCATAAAGATTCTATTTATGAGAGAAAGTACAGAAGGGATCGCAGCCGGTCAGACGACTGCCGCATCGGAATTCAATGGAAAATAAACTGTATATGGAACCAACTACCACCCACGTACAAAAAGAGCAGTCGGACATTGGCCTGATCAGTGTCATTATGGCTGCATACAATGCCGATCAAACGATCGCCCAGGCAATACACTCTGTTCTTACGCAAACCTATAAAAACCTTGAATTAATTATTGTTGATGATTGCTCAACAGATACTACCATTCAGGTTATTTCTTCTTTCAATGATAAAAGAATTCGGCTTATTTGCAATGAGAAAAATTCGGGTGTCTCTTATACGCGCCAGCGGGCAGCAAAAAATGCCAATGGCCGCTGGATTGCAGTCCTTGACAGCGATGATGCCTGGACAAATACGAAATTAGAGCTGCAGGCAAATGTTCAAAAAGAAACAAATGCTTCCCTTTTGTTTACAGGATCCGCATTTATGGACGTATACGGAGAAAAAATCGACTGGGAGCTTCATGTCCCTCCTAAAATTGATTACCATAAGCTCCTGAGGCAAAATTTGATTTCAAACTCGTCTGTTTTGGTAAAAAAAGCATTGTATTTGAAGTATAGCAATTCTGATAAAAATTCCGACTTGGCACACGAGGATTTCGTGTGCTGGCTACGTATGCTAAAAGACGGATATATTGCATATGGTATTGATCAGCCTCTCCTCATTTATCGGCTATCCGGCAATTCAAAATCCGGAAATAAGCTGAAAGCCGCTAAAATGAATTGGAACACGTATCGGGCAGTTGGGTTAAGCCTTCCGGCCAGCTGCTATTATATGCTCTGGTATACTGTGAACGGCCTTAAAAAATATAAAAACCTAAAATAGCATAGGAAATACAATATGAAAATCTGTTTTATTAATCCACCCTTTAAATCTGAATATGGAAAATTTTCCAGGGAGTCCCGCAGTCCTTCTATCGGCCACAGCGGCGTCCTTTATTACCCGCTCTGGCTCATTTATGCTGCTGCCGTTGCTGAAAATGAAAATTTTGATGTCGCATTCATTGATGCGCCAGCGAAGCGGCTTACCATCGACCAGACTCTTATCCGGGTAGCCGAAGAGGCTTCCGATGCCGCCCTGTTTATTTTAGATACCAGTACCCCTTCTATTTATAGTGACATTGCCTTTGGTGACAAAATCAAAACTCTCTATCCCAACAGTAAGATCATGCTGGTCGGAACCCACCCGTCTGTGGTTGACACAGAGACGCTTCAAATCAGCAATTCCATTGATTTTATTGCCCGGCATGAATACGACTACATCGTGTTGGAAACTGCCTGTGCCTTAAGAGACGGGACAGATATTTCAAAAGTCAGAGGGCTGACTTACCGCGGTTCCAATGGGGAAATTCTGAAAACACCTGATGCAGAACATATTGAAGACCTGGACAAAATACCAATGGCGGCTCCATTTATTAAACATCACCTTGATGTTAAGGATTACGTGTTTCCGGCTGCTTCCTTTCCCGCAATTCAGATCTTTACGGGGAGAGGCTGTCCGGCCCACTGTAATTTTTGCGTTTATCCCCAAACCTTACATGGTCACAAATATCGCCTTCGCAGCCCTGAACATGTGGTAAAAGAATTTCAATATATTGCAGACAATTTTCCTCAGGTGCATGAAGTCGTCATTGAAGATGATACCTTTACGGCAGACAAGCAGCGTGTTTTGGAAATATGCCGCCTTCTTGTTGAGGCAAATCTGCATAGACGCTTAAAGTGGCTCTGTAATGCCAGGGTCAATCTTGATTTAGAAACCATGCAGGCGATGAAAAAGGCCGGCTGCCACCTGATTATTCCTGGCTTTGAAAGCTACAACGAGCAAATTTTAAAAAATATAAAAAAGGGCAGCAATCTAAAATTAATTGATGCTTACGTTGCTAATGCAAAAAAGGCCGGTTTAATGATTCATGCCTGCTACATGGTAGGCAATCAGGGCGAAACAAAGGAAACCATGGAAACCACCCTGGCGGCGGCCATGCGCTTTAAAACTGATACCGCTCAGTTTTTCCCCTTAATTCCTTATCCCGGGACGGAGGCCTATGAATGGGCAAAGTCAAACGGCTATATCACCGGAAAATATGAGGATTACCTTCAGGAGGATGGAACTCTAAACTGTGTACTGAATACACCAGAACTCTCTGCACAGGAACTGGTAGATTTTTGTGCATATGCACGAAAGAAATATTACATGCGTCCCTGGTATATCGCACACCGCCTTTGGAAAGGCATTAAGGATCCAGAAGACTTAAAGAGAAGCTTAAAGGCATTTTGGAGGCTCAAGGACAGCTTACTCAAATAACAGTTCCAACATATGGGGGAAAATATGCCTGATTATCACAATGCAAAAAGGTCAAAGATATATACATTATCTGCTGCCAAAGGGATTGCATGTTTTATAGTTGCTGCCAATCATTATTTTAATTTGTATCCGGTTTCTTTGTCGGTGCCATTACTTTATTTAAAAAAATGGTTTGCAAATGGTTCCTATATGGTGTATTTGTTTTTGGCAATCTCCTACTTCTTAGCCAGTCTCAAGTACTATCAAACAGACCATCTGAACATTGGGCGCGAATCACTGATCAGATACTTAAGATTGGTGTTCCCGATTATGATCCTGTACACCGTTGTGTACTTTCTGCACGAACTGGGCCTGTTCAATAAATTGGAATCCGCCCTGGCAATTTCAGGGGGAGGAGACAAAGCAATCGATTATTCCAAAATTACATCCCTGCAGTTTATGTATAAAACCGCTTTATTCCGCACGTTAATTAAATCAACTGCTGATTTTGTCTTTCCTCTCTGGATGATTTATGCCGTTTTTATCGGGGATATTATAGCTTTGCTTTTTTCAGAGGTATGGAACAGTTTAAAAAACAGTACAGCCAGAGTACTCGTATCCATCTTGTGCCTTTTTATCTTGTGGCATGTCAACTTTTTGTATGTACTCTGTGTTTTTGCTTCCGGGCTCGCATATGCTTACCATAAAAGAATAGAAATACCCGGCATACTGACCATTTTCAGCACTATATTGGGAGTCGCTGTTGGATTCCACCGGGGACAGACCAACTTGGACAAGTGGTTATATATTGCAGGTGGTACTGCTCTTTTATTTGTATGTGTTAATTCAAAAATGCTGAACAGCATTTGTAGCTGCCGCTTATCTTTAGCCCTTGGAGAATTATCTTTCCCTGTATATTTAGTATATCAGCCAGTTACAACCTCTGTCTGTGCGTATTTGTGCTTATATTTAAACACGATTGGTTTAAATAAGGGGTATCAGAATACACTATTGTTTCTTGCATTCCTATTAATGACCATATTGCTTGCCATAATATGGTTAAAGGCGATACAACCCTTGATCCAAAAATGTATTGCTTTCATAGTGAAAGTATTATTTCAATGACACCTGTTCTCATATTAATTTAGGAGTTTATCTGTGAATAGTATTTTATTCAGTATCATAGTTCCTGTATATAATTCAGCCCCTTACTTAGAAGAATGCATTCAAAGTTTGTTGAAACAAACTTTGAGCAATTATGAAATTCTGTTGGTAGAAAATGGATCCACAGATTCTAGCCCAACGCTGTGCGATCTATATGAAAAAAAATATATTTCCATCAAAACATTTCATATCCCTAATAGAGGATTATCTGATGCCAGGAACTTTGGTGTTAATCATTCATCTGGTAAATATATTATCTTTGTTGATAGCGATGATTACATAAAAAGTACAGCCCTTTCTGATTTCTATCAAACAATCCAAAAGTTTCCCAATATACCTGTTATAACATCGAATGGAAAATTTCTGACATATAAAAACAAAATGTTTCCAGCCACGTATCCTTTTGTACTTGATAGTCTGAATGGCAAAGATGGGTTAACATGGGTTATAGCATTTTTACAAAATGGAGTTGATGACTGGAATGCCCCTGGTAAATGTTTTATGAGAGATTTTTGGGTAGCAAATAGGTTTCAATTTAAAGTAGGGCGTCTTTCAGAGGATGTTGAACTTATATACAAAATTTTGCTAAAGGCATCTCAAATGGCTTATATAGATACTTTTTATTATTATCGTCAGGCGCGTCCGGATTCTATCATCACAAAGGCCAGTTCTAAATTAGTAGAAGATACCATATTAAATTTAAAGGAATGGAATGAATACCTTATTGCTGCTGCGTTTTTAGACGAGCAACAAAAACAATTATTTTATGAGCGATTTGCAAAACAGTTTTGCACCAGCGTATTGGGAATGATTTATGCGTTTCCAAAATCAACGCGCAAAGAACTAAAGAGAAAAGCAATTTCAATAAATTACTATTTATCTAAGAGCAATGGTAAAATAGTTAAATTAAGCCGTTTGATTTCTCAAAAAGTCTCTTTCGACTTTTTATGTATTTGTTTGTACATTGCAAGATGTTTCTTTCGCCATCTTTCTAAAATAAAATGGGTTATTCATGGTCATAAATTAACCATCTCATAATTGGAGAATCCTATGCAAATATATTTCGCTATTACGCTGTTTGTTGTTTTATTAGGCGTTTTTTTCCCCCACATAAAAGAAAGTGAAAAAGAAAAAAAAATTTATTTATTAATGGTAACCGCAATCCTTTCTGCTCTTATGGGATTAAGAAATGAAACCGTTGGGGTGGACACTGCTGTTTCCAACGAATTTTATATAAGAATTGCTCAGGAAACTTCATTCTTCCGATACATAAATATTATAAATTCTGCTCCTGTATATAGCCTGTACAACAAATTTTTATCTTTGCTATGTCCGAAAGTATGGTTTTTAAACATTGTTAATGCATTAATCATTAATGCTTGTTTTGCATATTTTATATATCAGTATTCTGAAAATGCAGTATTTTCCATTTATTGCTATATTAGCATGTACTTCTATCTTTTTGCATTTAATGGCACTCGCCAATCGCTAGCTAGTGCCCTGTGCATTTTATCTTTTTGTTTACATTTTAAAGGAAAGCCTCTGAAAGCTTCCTTTTTATTTCTGTCCGCAATAGGAACACATTTGACATGTATTGTTTTTTTTCCGGTATTTATCATTTGTAATGAAGGAAAAAAACAAAGATTATCTCATCTGAAACTATGCATTTTAGCTGTGGCCAGCTTATTTTTAAAATATGCATATCAGAACATCTTGCAACTTTTTTTCAAAATAATGCCTTCTTATGCTAAATATGGTGAATGGCTGGAAGACGGCCGTTTTCGAGCCCAGGGACGCAACATTTTAGTTTCTATTTTTTACATGTTTTTTTTAATGCTATTTATTTCAGCAATCTGGAGTCGACATGCTAATATAAATAAAACTAAAACGTATTGGTGCCTAATTCTTCCCTCTTTCATAGGTATCTCTATGGGGCTGCTTTTTTTTAAAAACGCATTAATCTCAGGGCGAGTCATTCTCTATTTTACATGCTTTATGATTGTTATTTTTCCAAACCTTGTTGAACAATTTAACAACCGGGCAAAATTTCTGATTTATTCTGCAATTGGTTTTTGTTTACTATTTCTTTTATATTATCAGCTTCATATTAATTATGCTGGTGTGGTTCCTTATCAATTTTTCTGGGAATAAGGAGAATTCATGATATATCATATTGGAAAATCAGCATTTTCTTTCAGTGCATTCATAACTTCATTTTCCCCAATTGTAAAAAAAGACCGTAATGCCTTTGCACTGAAAGAAACCAGTAGCTTACCCGAAATAGAAGTTAGTAAGTTAAATACGAACTACATTCTAAAAATTAGTCCGTCTGTCACTTTTTTGAGTACAGCGGCACCATTTTTTATATGGAATGGTTTTAGTAACCGTCAAGCCTATTTTCAAACCAGGATTCCCGTTAGTCCTGCGGAATATTCCCGGGCTTTCAATCTTAACAACCATTGCCCGGCTGGCAGCTCTGTAACATTTATTACTGACTCTGATTTTATAGACTTAAAAATCACAATAAAAAAGATATTAAATAGCCAAATTACCTCTCTATACTCCTCAGCAGGAGTTGATATCTATGAAAAAACAGCTTATGGAGAACATTGGTTGGGCTGCTATGCACCAATAAATGAATTGCAAACGACTTTCAAATGCAAATTAATGCACTTTCATGAAAATCCCCATGAAATTACCATCTATTTGCCTGCTTTTGCACAAATTCAATTGCTTCAAGTTGGTGTGCAGTCAAATTCACATTTATATCAACCAACGGCTCCCCAAAAAAGGATTGCAATATATGGTTCGTCCATTACTCAGGGTTGTGCATGTAGCCGGCCAGGATTAAGCTATTCTAATTTGCTTTCCAGAAGGCTAAATTGCGGCATATATAATTTTGGTTTTTCCGGCTCTGCCAGAGGAGAAATAGAAATCGCTCAATATATAGCCTCCTTGGACCAGTCCGCTATTGTCCTGGAATATGATCATAATGTAGATATTCTCACACTGGAAAATACACATTACAATTTTTACTCTGTTTTGAGGCAAAACCAGCCTCATATTCCGATCATAATGTTTTCCAGAACTTCCGGAGGACTTTCTATATCATGTGAAGAAGAACAGATCCGTTATGGTATTATTCAAGCTACGTTTGATCGTGCAAAACAAAACGGCGACTCTAATGTTTTCTTACTGAGGGGTGATACCTTTTTTGTCGATAAAGAAAAGTACTTCGTTGATGACCGGCACCCAAATGATCACGGAATGAATGTCATATCTCAGAAATTATTTGAAGTTTTAAATACACTAATTTAGAGCAATTATTTTTCTTAGGGTATTGTAATGAAGAAAACCAAATTACTTAAGGCTTACATCAAATTAAGACTTGCATATCCACATTTTAAAAAACAGTTATTTGCAATGGAACATACCATCGGGTCAAAATGGATTCTCTTGGGTACTCCCATTCATGATAACTTAGGTGACCATTTAATTACACAGTCTGAATTTAGCTATTTAACAAGCCTTTGTGGCAAAACAAACATTTTTGAGGTCCCAACGGAAATGTTTCTTCTCTATCGTGAACAGCTCCGACATTGCATCAAGTCAGAAGATATCATTTTCATAAATGGCGGGGGATGGATGGGAACGTTATGGAAAAATGATGAGATTCTTATGCAGGAAATGATACTTACCTTCAAGAAAAATAAAATCATTATTTTTCCCCAAACCATATACTACGAAAATGGGGATTCTGAATATCAAACGCTATTACATAAAGCCCAAAATGTTTGGCAGCAAGCTCCGTCTGCCTTTTTATGCCTACGCGACCAGCAGTCCTTTGATTTTGCTTCCAAAGCACTGATTGGCAAAAAGGAACGATGCTTTCTTCTTCCGGACATTGCCCTAATCTATCCCACCACTTGCAAACATGTTGTTCGTAATAATACTATACTTTTTTGTTTGAGGAATGATAGAGAACTAATTCTCTCTCCGCAGGTAAAAAGGGAGCTGGAGAATTATATCAAAAACATGGGACAAAATTTCCTTTATACATCAACCCTTACCAAGAGAGTAGTCACTCTTGATGAGCGCCAACGTCTCCTTACTGAAAAGATTGATGAATTCGCCTCGGCTAGATTAGTTATTACTGATCGCCTTCATGGGATGATTTTCTCTTTTTTGGCAAGCACACCTTGTATCGCTATTGACAACAAAACACACAAAGTTTCCGGCGTATATACAACTTGGCTAAATGGTATAGACAATATCATTCTTTCTTCTCCCGAAATTAATGCTTTGAAAGAAAATATCCATTTATCCCTCAAAAAATTTCCGTATGAAACTCAAAAATTCCAAGAAACCTTCAGAGGCTATTATTCTGTATTAGAAAGGATATTGAAAAATGAATAACAAACCCAAACGTTTAATTCTTGGTTTTATCCCCAATAATCAGTGCAACTTGAAATGTGAATATTGTTATATAACGCAAATGGAGCGCTGGGGAAAAAACTCTTCAGACTTTATATATCCCCCTGAACACATTGTTAAAGCTCTGTCTGCAAAACGTTTAGGTGGAAAGTCCCTGATAAACCTTACAGGCCAAGGGGAAACATTGCTTTATTCTGGTATTGTTGAACTCACAAAGGGGTTATTAATGGAAGGACATTTTGTTGAATTAGTAACCAATGCACTCAGTACAAAAGTAATTAACACATTGCTCGAAATACCAGACCAATTCCTGTCTCACCTTGAATTCAAAATTTCGTTTCATTATAAGGAATTGCAGAGGAAAAACTTATTAACACATTTTTTTAGAAACGTCCAGAGTATTAAAGCCTCGGCAGCTTCCTTTTCTTTAGAATTAATGCCTTATGACGAAATAGAGACTTGCATTGATGAAATAAATCGGATCTGCATAGAAAAAGTCGGCGCGAAATGCCATGCGACTATTGGACGTAAGGATTCAGCGGCCGGGCGGGGGTTGCTGACTGAACATAGTAAAGAAAATTTTGCAAACATATGGGCTCCTTTAGATTCTGAAATGTTCCGATATAAAATGGAATTGATTGATGTTAAGAGAAAAGAATTTTGTTATGCCGGAAGCTGGACATTATATGTTGACCTTTCAACAGGTGACGCGCGTCAATGTTATGGACAGCCTATTAATCAGAATATATTCCGGGATATCAGTAAACCAATTTTATTCATTCCTGTTGGTTTTTACTGTGTTCAACCATATTGCATCAACGGCCATGCATTTTTGACATTGGGCGCTATCCCCTCCTTAAAGTCTCCGACTTATGAGCAAATGCGAAACCGTAAATGTCTTGACGACTCAGAATGGTTGTCTGAATCATGCAAATGTTGTTTTAGTTCCAGGCTATGTGAAAGTAATAATCAATACAATTCCTTTCAGAAGCTGCTTCATACTGTGTCCACCCCATTTATGTTTATATATTGGGCATTAAAGAATTGGGGACAAACAAAAACTATGTTACATACATTCCTCAAACGATTTTTAAACAAATAAGGCTTTTTATGAATATTTTAAATCATCGACCCTCGTCGAATCAATATGTACACTTAATATCAGATATTGCCATTTTTGCTGTTGGAAATATGCTGATAAAAGTAGTTCAGTTTTTCCTGTTGCCATTATATACATCTGCAATGACAACTGAAACTTATGGCATTGCTGAAATTATCAATAACCTTTCTGAATTTTTGTTTCCAATCATTACCTTATGTATTTTTGAAGCACTATTTAGATTTGTAATTGATAACTCTGACGAACAGTATCGGCAAAATCTCCTATCACAATGTTTTACACTGTTTCTTATTTCATTTTTTATCACAGTTGGTATTGGCATTGTTTTACAAAACTTCCTTAAACACAATTATATCAAGGAATTATTGTTTGTTTTATTCTCATATTCTCTGCGTATGTTATTTGGATTTTTTGCACGAGGCTGTGGTAATACACGCTTATACGCTCTAAGTGGTGTAGCGAATGCCGTTTTGTTAGTAATTTTTAATATCATTTTGTTAATCCACTTTCGCTTGGGAACGAGAGGATACTTACTTTCTCTAGGTCTGTCCCATCTTTTCTCTGCATTTGTTCTTTATATTGGGTGCAAACCCTGCCATCATATGGGGGTCAGAAAACCAAACCCGGCCACCATAAAGCCTATGCTGAAATATAGTCTACCACTTGTTGGCTATAATGCTGCCTGGTGGATCTATATGATGATAGGCCGATATATCTTATTATGGTTTTCCGGGACTAATGCTGTTGGAATTTATATGGCTGTCAATAAGTTGGGGGGTATCATTAATATGTTCCAAACAGCATTTTATTATGCCTTCCAGTTGAATGCCTCCAAAGCAGCTGCTTTAAAAAATAGTTCCCATTTTTTTACAAAGACCTATTACGTATATTCCTCGTCCCTGCTTATTGTATGTTCTTTTATAATCACAATATCACCAATTCTATCTAAAATGACATTAAAAGGAGAGTTTTATCAGGCCAAAATATATCTACCACTGGTAATATTCATAGCATTCCTTGATTGTTTATTCATTTTCTTTCGGACCTTATACACCGTTTATATGAAAACAAATCATGCCATGATAAGCGCTATCATTGGTGCAATTGCAAATGTAATAGTAGGACTGTTACTTATTCCCCATTTCAACATATGGGGAGTATTAATTAGCAATTTAATATGCAGCCTGATCATTGCGGCATATCGAATACAGGATACCCGAAAATTTGTTTCTATTGATGGCAACTGGAGTACTGTTATTCCTTGTATACTAATTATATGCCTGCAAATTATCTCATTAATCGTTGGAGGTAGATTCTCGTTTCTTATATCCGGCGGACTTTTCTTTGTACTACTAGTTTTTATTAGTGCCAAATTTCTTAGCAATACTTATTGTCTAAAAAATAGATAGAACTTTCTATGGAGGTTACTGATTGATAGTAAAAAAATTATAAATTTTGAGAGAGCCGAGATAGGATGGAACAATACGACAAGATAATCATAGGAGCAGGGTTATACGGACTCTATTCAGCACTATTTTGCGCCAAAAGAGGCCAACGCGTAATTGTGCTCGAATGTGACCCAACGCCTTTCAGAAGAGCAACATATATAAACCAGGCAAGAATTCACCAAGGATACCATTATCCAAGATCTATTTCCACTGCCATGAAGTCAGCAGGATATTTTGAAAGATTTAATAAAGATTATGCATTCTGCATAAATAAAGAGTTTGAACAGATTTATGCAACATCAAGTCAGTACTCTTGGTCAGATAGAAAGCAGTTCAAGGACTTTTGCAAAGCCGTCAATATCCCTTGTGAAGAATTACATCCAGGAAATTATTTTAAAAACGGCATGTGTGACGGTGTATTTAGAACTCGCGAATATACATACGATGCCATGATTTTAAAAGCTTATTTGCTCGAAGAGTTGGCAAAGTATCCATCCAGCGTGGGAATTAAGTATAAAGTGAATATCATGAGCATCGAAAAACTCCAGAATGTCTATGTACTCAATACTGACACAAAAGATTCTTATAGATCAAAATTTGTGCTTAATGCTACTTATGCAGGAATCAATCAGATCCTCGCTATGGTTGGATTTGAAAAATTCAAAATCAAGTATGAGCTGTGTGAAATCATACTTTGTGATGTGAATAGCAAACTGAAGAATATAGGCTTTACAGTAATGGATGGACCTTTCTTTTCCATTATGCCATTCGGTAAGACCAGATACCATTCGCTTACATCAGTTACTTTTACCCCTCATACAACAAGTTATGACGACATACCGACATTTTCATGCCAGAAAAAGAGCAATGGCTTCTGCTCTACATTCCATCTTGGTAACTGTAATGACTGTCCGGTGAAGCCTGTTACAGCTTTTCCATATATGGCAAATCTTGCACGTAAATACATGCTCGATGATTACGGATTTGAATACAGAAGTTCACTTTTTTCTATGAAACCAATTCTTATGAGCTCTGAAATCGATGATTCAAGGCCAACTGTCATCAAAAAATATTCCAAAAAGCCGACCTTTGTAAGTATCCTATCAGGTAAGATCAATACAGTATACGATTTAGATGAGGTGCTTAGCGATGACGAATAAAGAAAAGAATTTTGCATCAGTAGTTATTTATGTACATAATGCCGAAAAGAGAATAGGTGGATTTTTAAGCACTATAATCAAAACGATGGAAGATAATTTTGGACATTCTGAAATTATATGTGTAAATGATTTCTCTGATGATGGATCATTAAATGTAATTAAAGAAGCCAGTAAGAGGGCCTCTACCGCAAGCGTATCTGTTATAAATATGAGCTATTTCCATGGACTCGAGCTTTCCATGAATGCCGGTGTTGATCTTTCAATCGGTGACTTCGTATTTGAGTTTGATAATACATTTCTCGATTTTGAGCCATCAACAATTATGCAAATTTATAGACATTCACTTCTAGGATTTGACATTGTAAGTGCTTCACCAGATAAAGCAGAGAAATTAACTTCCAGGATATTTTATAAGGTTTTCGATCATTACACAGCACAGAGCTATAAGATGTCTACAGAAAGCTTTAGGATACTCAGCAGGAGAGTTATTAATCGAATCAGCTCTATGAATAAAACAGTACTTTATAGAAAAGCAATCTATGCGAATTGTGGACTTAAAACAGACAACATAAAGTATAGACCGATCGAAAGAATTAGCCAGAATCTTGATAAAAAAGAAAAAGGTTATAGGATCGGATTAGCTGTAGATTCGCTGATCTTATTCACAGAGCTGGGATACAGCTTCTCTAAAGCAATGACCGTGTTAATGATGATCATGTCATTGTTTATGATTGTTTACTCAATTGTCATTTATGCAACATACAACCCTGTTGCAGGCTGGACAACTACAATTCTTTTCCTTTCCGTTGCATTCTTTGGCTTGTTTGGAATTCTGACAATTATCATTAAATATCTGCAGCTTCTGGTTGACCTAGTATTTAAGAGAAAATATTACAGCTTTGAAGGAATAGAAAAATTAACAAAATAGGAAAAATGATATGAAAGCATTAGTTGGATATACAGGCTTTGTGGGAAGTAATATTTGCAAAGCTGCCGGGAATGAATTAGATGCTGTTTATAATTCAAAAAATATAAAAGAAGCTTATGGTACAAATCCTAATCTACTTATATATGCAGGGCTAAGAGCGGAGAAGTATCTAGCAAACAACGCTCCAGAAAAAGATATGGAGTTGATCTACCAGGCAAAAGAAAATATAGAAAAAATATTGCCAAGAAAGCTGGTACTTATTTCTACGATTGATATATTCAAGTTTCCTAAAGGAGTCGATGAGAATTCTATTATAGATACAAAAAATCTTCACGCATATGGACGCAACAGATATCAGCTCGAACTATGGGTCCGTGAGAAATATCCCGATGCGCTGATCATCAGACTACCAGGAATATTTGGTAAAAACATTAAGAAGAATTTTATCTATGACTTCATCAATGTAATCCCATTCATGCTGAAAAAAGAGAAGTTTAAAGAATTGTCAGAGAAAGAACCTGAACTCAAGAAGTATTATAACTTACAGGAAAATGGATTCTATAGAGTGAATGTTGCTGAAAAAAACAGAGAGATGCTCAAAGATAAGTTTAGAAAACTTGGATTCTCTGCACTGAATTTCACAGATAGCAGAAGCATATACCAATTTTATAACCTGGCATGTCTGTGGAAAGATATAAATACAGCTCTTGATGCGGGAATCACCCTATGGCACCCAGCAACAGAACCGGTATCTGCCGGAGAGGTTTATGAGTTTCTCACTGGAAATAAGTTCGTGAATGAACTTGATGGAGAGCCAGCCAATTATGATTATAGAACAATTTATGCCGAAAAATTCGGTAGTGAAGGCAGTTATATCGCAGATAAGAAAAAAGTATTATCGGCGATAAAGGAGTTTACAGATGAAGCCACTGAGTAAAGTGAAAAAGGTTATTTTGACCATTGTCTGCATAATTGTGGTATTACGCATAGGATATATTGTATTTGGAAGCGAAATTGATAAAGAATATTCCACTTCAATAGATTACGATTTGACAGATGCGTCTGAAATTCCGTGCAATAATGTCTCACAATTGTTTTCAACGAATCGAAAAAGATTAAACAGCCTGGAATTTTTCTTTACAAACATCGCTGATGACAAGAGGGGGACAATTACTGTTCAAATTATGTCAGGCGGAGATTTGATTTATCAAACCAACATTTCATTAGCAAATATTAATAATGGTAAGTGGAAGAAAATCTTTGTAAATGCAGAAATGTTTGAAGACAAAAAGTACACCATTTTACTTACATCGAGCAAAGATTGCACACAGATTCCGTTAGTGTCTGTTGTAAAGAACAAGTGGGCACCTGAAATTTTAAAATCATATAACGACAGCCAAGAGATTGATGGGCAAATTGCAATTAATTACGGATACTTAATATTACCGGGGATTTTAGATAAAGGCTGTATGGTGTCTTTATGGATTTGGTTTTTAACTGCTTCTATACTAATTATTCTTAATTTTGAAAAAATAAATAATACTGTAAAAAAGCTTATATCCTACATAGAAAAACAGATAAAACCAGAAATATTGTTTGCCGTATGTCAAGTTATATTTTCAATTATAATTCTTAATTGTAGCGACATTGAATTTCAAACTCCTACAAAGGTAATAATATATATAATTTCATTAGTTTCCGTTGTTAATCAGGGTAATAAGAAAAACTATATTGAAAATTATAAGAAAGTAACTTGGAAAAAAATTTTGTTGCTTTTGCTTTATGCATATGCTGCTTTTGCACTTGTAGGCCAAAGAATATTTATATATCCATTAACTCTGAAGCTGACAACAGCAGGTATATTTGTCTATGTAATTACAACATTATGGTTCATTCCAGTAATTAATAGCGTAATTTATTATTTAGAAAAAGTTTGCAATAACATATATGATGAAAGCAGATGGAAGGTCTGGCAATTCATCTTAATCAGCTTATTCTTCTTGGTCATATCAGCCTTTTATAATTTATTCGCAAATAATCCTGGAATCTCTACTGGGGATACTTTCACATGCATGATTAGACAGGCACAGCATTTGCATGGCTCCGGTGATTGGCATCCGGCATTTTACTGCATGGTACTTAGGGCAATTGAAACTGTATGGAATTCCACTTACGCTGTTATTGCAGTCCAGTACTTTTTCTGGTCTTATGTATGCCTTGAGATGCTTTTGTATCTTAGAAAAAAAGGCTTTAGAGAATCTATATTACTTTGCACTTCAGTTTTCTTAGGATTTAATGCAGGAAATTATATCCATTTAAATACTATCTGGAAGGATATACCATATGCCCTTTCAATTTTCTGGACAGTTATAATATTGGCAAAATTATCAATTGATTATGACGATTATAAACATAAGTGGTATATATACCTTGAGTTAGTTATTGCATTAATAGGAACATCACTATATAGAAAAAACGGAATCGTTACATATATTATCATTGCAGTATTTTTAATAATCGTACTTAGAAAAAATGTAAAGGTTTGGGTAACCGTTATAGTAAGTGCGGTACTGATTTTTACTATTAAAGGGCCCGTATATACATATTTTAATATCCAGCCTGTAGAAGGCGGGATGTATATTGGATTAAGCCAGGATATTTTAGGTGTATATTATTCGGGTGGTGAAGTATCTGAAAATACATTGCAAATGATTAATGTGATGACAAACTACAATAATGCTGAATATGAATATACCCCTACTTGGTCAAAACAATCATATGCGCTGGATGTTGATGCATCTATTTTCATAAAGAATTATATAGATACATTTTTAAAGAATCCTGTTGTGATGACTAGATCAATTATTGATAGGGAAGATGCTGTGTGGAATATATATTTGGGTAAAGACTCAATCTTGCGATGTGTTAATTTCACCGGAACACAAGATTCGGTCGACGGATGGAATGACTATTATCCAAAAAGACATTATGTAAGTTTATACACTCAGGCTTCAGCTGCAAGTGCATATACCGCGGATACGCAGTGGATATCGGCAATAGAATGGAGGTGTGGATTATTCTCTTTATTAGGACTGATTGCATTTATATATCTTTTAATAGATAAGAAAATAAAGAAGAATATTATTTTAATCGCACCTATAATCGGACATATATTAAGTTTATTATTATCAACAGGATGGTCTGAATATCGATATTTTTGGCCCCTTAATTTAATGAATCCAGCTTTTATTTTATTTGTTATTCTTAGTAGAAATTCAGATAACAAAGAGGTATTAAACTGATGCACTTATCAATTTCAAATATAGGTTGGGCTGCTGAGCAGGACAGTCAGGTATATAAATTAATGCAAAAATATGGTTTCACAGGCCTTGAAATTGCACCGACAAGAATATTTCCAGAGAATCCGTATGGCAAACTGGATGATGCAAAAAAATGGGCTGTAAAGTTGAAAAAACAATATGGATTTTCCATCTCTTCCATGCAGTCTATCTGGTATGGAAGATGGGAAAAAATCTTTGGCCCAAAAGAAGAATTTGACGCACTTGTGGACTACACAAAAAAGGCAATTGATTTTGCTTCTGTTGTTGGATGTAAGAACCTTGTATTTGGCTGTCCCCGTAATCGCAACTTACCGAATGGAGCAAATGCAGCAGTAGGAGTCAAGTTCTTCAAGGAAATCGGCGATTATGCTGCTTCCAAAGGAACAGTAATCGGCATAGAAGCAAATCCGCCAATCTATAACACAAATTATATCAATGATACTGCATCCGCCATTGAATTGATTAAAAAGGTGGATTCTACTGGATTCCAACTGAATCTTGATATGGGAACCATAATTTATAATCAGGAAAATGTCAGTAAATTAGTCGGCAATGTAAATCTTATCAGTCACGTTCACATCAGTGAACCGGGACTTAAGCCTGTTGAAAGAAGAGCACTTCATAAAGAGTTGAAAGACGTTCTGTTAGTGGAAGGATATCAGGGATTTGTTTCTATGGAGATAAGCAAGAATGATAATATCCGCATTTTAGATGATAATATGCAATATTTGAGAGGTATATTTGATTGATGATTTATGAGAAGCAAAAGGGTGTACCTAAATTTGAGTGCATGGAATATTCAGAGAAAACAAACAATTACGTAGTTCTTATTCCAATCATAAATGAGGGAACCAGAATTGCTAAGGAGCTACATAGAGCTAAAAAGCATAACGTCTCAAACTACGCCGATATTGTAATCTGTGATGGCGGTTCTTCAGATGGATGTACAGAAGAAAATAAGCTAAGGAGTCTGGATGTTAACACACTTCTTGTAAAGCACGATATCGGAAAGCAGGGCGCACAGCTTAGAATGGGTATCTGGTGGGCATTGCAGCGTGGTTATAAAGGAGTTATCACTATCGATGGAAATAATAAAGATAGCATCGAGGATATACCACATTTTATAGAGAAACTGGAAGAAGGTTATGATCTGATTCAGGGATCAAGATTTATTAAGGGTGGAAGAGCCATTAATACTCCTTTCATCAGAACTGTTTCGGTAAAACTGATCCACGCACCAGTGATATCGTTAACAGCTCGCCAGCACTTTACAGATACTACTAACGCATACAGAGCTTATTCTGCGAGATACCTGACTGACGAAAGGGTTCAGCCGTTGAGAGATATCTTTATGACCTATGAGATGCTTGCATACCTTTCTGTACGAGCTACACAGATCGGAATGAGGGCTTGCGAGGTTCCAGTAACTAGAGCATATCCGAAGGCCGGAAAGACTCCTACAAAAATAAGATTTTTCAAAGGCAATGCAGAACTGATGAAGATTTTGCTAAAAAATGCCATAGGAGCATACAATCCAAAATAAAAAATGGAGTAGATAAAAACCATCCATTACAATAATATGTATGTTCACTGCTCTTATACTGCTCATAGTATTGTGCAGATATTGTATCCCGTTCCCATAGCCGATGATACATTCTGGTAATCTGACGCAGGCAATCAGTAAATTTGATTTATTATGCTTAAAAAACATAAAAGCTAAACAGTGCAACACAAAGTGTTAAACCTAATCAACGGAAACCAGGTTTTTGGAAAAAATACAAATAGCCTTTCTTATCAATGCAAAATATTTGCATCGTCAGGAAATATTGAAAAGGTTGCCAATTTTCGACTAATAGATTCCTGGAATGTTCTGCCCAAAAGAACAAATACAGAAACTTCATTGTAGATACTAGCATTAGATGATAAAGACAAGTATATCCAATATATAAATGCTTTTTGATTGGTTTATTTTTAAGGTTCTGGTACATTACGAATATAAATTTAAGAAGAAAATATCCAGGTATTTTTACTCATTATAATTTAGAAAGGAACGAGAATAATGGTATTTAATTCTTTACATTTTATTGCTTTTTTCCCGATTGCTGTAATCTCATATTATTTAGTCCCACAAACATGGCAATATGTCTGGCTTGTCTTGTGTAATTACTATTTTTATATGTGCTGGAATA
>ERZ808051.372-NODE-372-length-52649-cov-7.971373_pt1 | contig 52649 bp, 47 predicted proteins | sample MGYA00380199_ERZ808051 | MGnify/ENA primary metagenome ERZ808051 (study PRJEB31490, sample SAMN06133391) | mouse gut metagenome | isolation source: J11 | host: mice | place: China: Chengdu | collected 2015-05 ... | reverse complement strand
GACCAAACGTCAACGGGAGATTATTGAGTTATACCAGGTCACCGTATGACCTGTGTATAATTCAACGGGATTTTAGGATCCAAGTTTTGAAACACCCGGTATGCGGTTTTCTCTGCAAAGTACCTGTACCCGCCGTTCAGAAATTCCCCATTTCTTCGCTGCTTCGGGGCAAGACATATATTCCATAACACCCAGGTCCTTTCTACAAATCATATCAGCATAATTATAGTCGGACATACGAATAATAGCAAGAATATAAATATGAATTATTATGGCTAATTAGCGGAACTGTATAGACATATCCAAGAAGAAAGGGGAGTCATTTCACATTTTTTAACAATTCCTTTTTTTACAATCTGCAGTCCACTACTGTAAATTACCGTTCTGAATGCCATTGCAGTAAATCGTCCCTTCCGTCTTCTTTAAGTTTCTCAACTACATATTTAAGCCATTCTTCTGGTGTTGGCATTTCACCAGCACAAGGTATTGCTTTCCACTGATCCTGTTTTTCCGGATCAGGGTCATTCATCCCTTGTCTTATCCTCTCTGAAATGCTCCTCTTCATTTCAGATTCCATAATGCCGCGTTCTTTTGCCCATTTGCCAAAAATTGTTTCCTGTTCTGCCATAAATCTGCCTCCTGACTTGACAAGTATTATCCCCTGTTAACTGTTGGTCATAATCAATCCGTATGTTCCTTTTGGGAAACCACCTATCTACCAATCGTGACTATTATAGTACCCTTTTGGGAATCCGCTGACTGACGAGCAAAAACGGCTCCTGCTCGACCTTATGAAAACAATGTGAAATCCCGTTGATTCTCAAATTGTCAGAATCAGCGGGATTTCTTTGAGGGGATTTGTACTTTTTTATTTTACCTTGCGAATTTTTGATACCGTAAAAATGGGGATTGACTTTTTCATGAAAAGATGTTAAATATATCTATGTGCTTGTCAGAGGACTTGCAATCAATATGATTGTTGAAGTGGGATAAGATCCAATGGATTTTATCCCACTTTTTTAATTTAAAGGAGGTTTTATGTTATGAATCCCAAAGCAAAGCAATTATGCAGCTATATCTTTCCGGCTGTAGGAAGCCTGTTTGTCACTTATCTGTATAATGTCATGGATGGTATTTTCGTAGGTCAGGGAATTGGTTCAGCTGCTTTAGGCGCTGTCAATATCGGCGTTCCATTCATTACATTCGCTGTAGCCATTGTCGCAATGTTCCCCATGGGAGGTGCCACTATTATTGCCATCAGAATGGGACGGGATGACAAGGATGGGGCAAATAATGCTTTCATGACAGCCTTAACACTGACTGTCCTGACAGCGGTTATTCTGACAGTTGTCGGAACTATTTTTTCACAGCACATCGTGGATTTAAGTGGCGCACGTAAGCTAGGGGAGGAAATGCGCAGGATGTCGGCAGACTATCTTTTTTACTATTCCGCATTTTCACTTCCCATGCTGATGAGCAACTGCCTTTCCGTATTTGTCCGGAATGACGGTTCCCCTACCCTATCCTTTGTGGGTATGTGTGCAGGGGCAGTATCCAATATCTTTCTTGACTGGCTTTTTATTTTCCCGCTTCAGATGGGCGTGATTGGGGCTGCTGTTGCCTCCGGATTGGGACAGATTGTCTCACTTCTGGTTCTGCTGTCCCATTTCATCCGTAAACATGGAAATCTCCGAATTCGGCGTTTTACAATACAGCCTGTGCTGATCAGGAAGATCTGCAAGCGCGGCGCTCCCGAAGCAGTCACACAGCTTTCCACCCCGGTCACAGCTCTGTGTTATAACCTTGTCCTTGCCGGTCTTGTAGGCGATATCGGGGTATCCACCTACAGTGTCTTAAGTTTTATCTATTCTCTGGCAAATGCAGTTCTTTCCGGTGTGGCGCAGGGATTACAGCCGCTTTGGGGCAACAGTTATGGCAAACAGGATACAAAAGAAATCAACGACTATTTCCGCTTTGGCATAGCAATCAATCTTGTGCTGTCAGTTCTGGTTTCTGCAGATCTGATTCTCTTTGATGAACCAGCCATCCGCATTTTCAGCCAAGACATGGAGCTGATAAATGCAGCATCCAAAGCATTGCCGGTTTTCAGCCTGTCCTTTATTCCCATGGCTTTAAATCTGGTCTATACTTCACTGTTCTATTCCACGAAAAGGACAAAGCAATCGGATATCATTGCCATATGCAGAGGAATCATAATAAAAGCAATCGCCATATTCTGTATCCCTATTATATTCGGAAGCAACACAATCTGGGCAGCCCCGCTCGTTGCTGAAATGATTACATTTGCCATTGCGGTTATCCTTACCAGAAAAACAAAGCTGATTTATCAATAGATTACTTAGCAGGTTTCTGTTTCTTAATAAGGAAAGATAACCTTTTTAAACTTTTTTATTTTGCCTTGTGAGGGGGTTCAAATTGGTTGAAGGGGTTCAAATTACATTTTAAGAACGGATCACTGTTTCAGAGCATAAAAAGAAAAGGCTCCCGGCAGGTTATCGAATCTGCCGAAAGCCTTTATTTCAAGAGTTTTTCACATATTTGCTTGGAGCGGATTGTATCAAAATGCGGTTTTACATATCGGTAAAATGGCATATGCCCATAAACCCGTTCTTTTCTGCATAATCTTCAAGCATTGCCTTCTGGTTGGATATGCTGTTGCTCTCGCCCTGTAACTCGTCATCATGGCTCAATCTCTCGTATAGTGCTGTTAATTCGTGACTCATAATCAATTCCCTCCTTTCCGCCAGTATCGCATAAATACTTATGCTGTGGCTCTTTTGTATTTATTTTGATTAAGAAGTCTTTTACAGTTTATAACTCCCGTAACGGCAAACAGTATCTTACTCTATTTTTGGGCTGATACTATTTATCGCCATTCGTCAGCATGATTGCTTACACTGTTTTCCGGGCACAAAAAATCTCCAGAGAATTCTCTCTGGAGACCCATCCAGCAGGGCAGTACCTGCTGCGCAGGGCTACAAGGATTCGAACCTTGAAATGACGGAGTCAGAGTCCGTTGCCTTACCGTTTGGCGATAGCCCTATCTGCAATATAGCCGCGGCCGACTTGAAATAACCTCAACTGCCTGCCACTTGATGTATTATACATGAATTGTTTCCAATTTGCAATACCTTAATTCAAAAAAATTCATCTTTTATAACATTTTTTATTTGTGAAACATAATGCCATCCCTATTGCGGAACACCAAAGTCAGCCGCCCCCATCGCTCCGGATATCATCCTGCGCCACGCCGGGCGGCCCGTCATGGACACCCGGCGCACACCTATGGGGCTGGATTTCTCCTGCGGCGCTGTCCCCTATATCTCAAAGGTCAGTTCGCCGTAAGAGGGCACCGGCCAAATCTCTTTGTCTACCATGCGCTCCAGTTCATCGATGGGAATGCGCAGCTCCTCCATAGCCGCTCTCACCGTATCCCTGCAGAAGAATGCCCGCTCCCTGACATTGTCCATGGCCATGGCTTCCCCTGCAGCCTTCTCCAGTCTTGTCAAAGCTTCCTTTGCCGCTCTCAGCTTTGCGCTCACCTGAGCCAGCAGCTCCGCCTGCACGAAGGGATCCGCTCCCGCCGCCTTTACTGCCACAACTGTATCTGCAAGAGTCTTCGTGTACCTGATCACCGCCGGGATATACTGTCTGCCCGCCATATCAATCATGGTCAAAGCCTCTATGTTTATGGTCTTGGCATACGTCTCGTAGGTGATCTCCTCTCGGGACTCCAGCTCTATCCGGGTAAATATATTGAACTTTTCAAACAGCCTGATGGCCTTTTCAGTAGTCAGGGTACAAGCCGCCTCCACCGTGGACTCAATATTGGGCAGTCCCCGCCGCGCAGCCTCCGCAACCCATTCCTCCGAGTAGCCGTCCCCGTTGAAAATGATCCTCTGATGCTTGGTCATATATTCCTTGATCAGATCGTGTACCGCAAGCTCAAAGTCCTCTGCCGCCTCCAGCGTGTCAGCCGCCTCGCAGAACGCCTCCGCCACAATGGCGTTGAGAGTGGTATTGGGGCTGGCCACGGAATCCGAACTGCCCACCATGCGGAATTCAAACTTGTTTCCGGTGAAGGCAAAGGGAGAAGTCCGGTTTCTGTCCGTGGCGTCCTTCTCGAATTCCGGAATCGTAGACACTCCGGTCTCCAGTTTGCCGCCCTCCAGACAGCGGGCAGCCTCACCGGTCTCCACCAGCTGCTTCACTACGTCCTCCAGCTGCTCCCCCAGAAATATGGAGATGATGGCAGGCGGCGCTTCGTCCGCACCCAGCCTATGGTCGTTTCCCACGTCTGCGGCGCTCTGGCGGAGCAGATCCGCATGGGTATCCACCGCCTTCATGATGCAGGCCAGAACCAGAAGAAACTGAATATTGGCATTGGGCGTGTCTCCGGGATCCAGCAGATTGACCCCATTGTCCGTTCCCAGTGACCAGTTGTTGTGCTTCCCGGAGCCGTTCATGCCCGCAAAAGGCTTTTCATGGAGCAGGCAGGTCAGTCCGTGTCTCCCTGCCACCTTCTTCATGGTCTCCATGACCAGCTGATTATGGTCTACTGCAATATTCGCAGTCTCATATACGGGGGCAAGCTCATGCTGGGCAGGCGCAGCCTCATTGTGCTGTGTCTTGGCCGTCACTCCCAGCTTCCAAAGCTCAACGTTCAGATCCTTCATATAGGCCCCCACCCGCTCCCGAATGGTGCCGAAATAATGATCCTCCAGCTCCTGACCCTTGGGGGCAGGGGCTCCGAACAAGGTGCGTCCGGCAAAGATCAGGTCCTCCCGCTGCAGATAGCGCTCCCTATCCACCAGAAAATACTCCTGCTCAGGCCCCACGCTGGGCACCACCTTGGAGGCCTCCTTATTGCCGAAGAGACGCACGATCCGCAGCGCCTGCTGGCTCAATGCCTCCATGGATCGAAGAAGCGGCGTCTTCTTGTCCAGAGCCTCACCTGTATAAGAGCAGAACGCCGTCGGAATGCAGAGAATCACCCCCGTGGCGTCCTCCTTCAGAAACGCCGGGGAGGTGATGTCCCAGGCCGTGTACCCTCTTGCCTCGAAGGTAGCCCGCAGCCCTCCCGACGGAAACGAAGAAGCGTCGGGCTCGCCCTTGATCAGCTCCTTGCCGGAGAATTCCATGATCATCTTTCCATCCTCGTCCGGGTGGGTGACAAATGCGTCATGCTTCTCCGCCGTGATCCCCGTCAGAGGCTGGAACCAATGGGTGTAGTGGGTGGCCCCGTTCTCCACGGCCCAGTCCTTCATGGCCTTCGCGATCACGTCGGCAGTGGCCTTAGACAGCTCCCCGCCCTGATCCATCAGCCGTTCTACCTCCTTGTAGACGCTTCTGGGCAGCCTCTCCTTCATCTTGCCAAAGGTAAACACCTTGCTGGCAAATATTTCCTCAACATTCAAAATTTCTTTCATCCTCATCTCTCTACGCTTTCTTTTATCCGATATGCCGTTTTCCAAGACAGCAATTTATGGCAAGTCCCTCTTCTGCGCCTTTTTACCGGACTGCGGTTTTGCCGTTTCCGGCGATCCCCCTTAAGTCCCTTGGGACAATCGGCAAATCATCCGTTTTCCACACGCAGCAGGTCATGCCGCTGAACCGGCACGGAAAGTCTGACCCAGAATTTCTGCTTCGCATGGGGACAGCTGTCTATGGAAAGGCCTTCCTGATCATACATGGCCTCCACCTTTGCCGTCAGGTTTCTACCGTCCGGCTTCATGACCTCTATGGCGTCTCCCACGGCAAATTTGTTGCGCTGCTCCAGAAATGCCAGCGCTATCTCTGCTGCCCCTGCGCCGTTTTCCGTTCCCGCGCTGTCTGCCGCCCCTATGCCCTTCTCCGTTCCTGCACAGTTTTCTGCCCCTGCGCCTTTTTCCGTCTCCTGCAGGTCCTGCCATGTCTCCGGCTTTCGCCCCATCTTTTCTGCATCCTGCCAAGGCAGGGGACTCCCGGCCCAAATCTCCTCCACCGTCCCCAGATATGTATATTCGTTCACATAGGTGCTGCTGTCATAGATCTGGGACTCCTCACCGGGCCTTCCGAAATAAAATCCCGTGGAAAAGTGGCGGTGGGTGCATTTAGCGATTTCCTGCCGATACCAGTCCAGATTCTTCTTGTAGGTTTCCTCCGATTGGAAGAAATCGTCAATGGCCCTACGGTAGGTTCTGGCCACGGTAGCGACATACAGCGCCGTCTTCATCCTGCCTTCCACCTTCAGGCTGTCAATGCCAGCCTCCACCAGCTCCGGAATATGCTCCACCATACACAGATCCTTGGAATTGAACAAAAAAGTTCCTCTCTCGTTCTCCTCCACGGGCAGATACTCCCCCGGTCTGGTCTCCTCCACCACCGCGTATTTCCAGCGGCAGGGATGGGTACAGGCCCCCTGATTGGCATCCCTTCCCGTGAGATAATTGCTCAAAAGGCAGCGGCCGGAATAGGAGATACACATGGCCCCATGCACGAAGCATTCTATCTCCATGTCCTCCGGTATCTGCCGCCGTATCTCTTGCAGCTCCTTAAGAGAAAGCTCTCTGGCCGCCACCACCCTCTTGGCTCCCTGCCTATGCCAGAATGAAAAGGTTCCGTAATTGGTATTATTGGCCTGAGTGGAGATGTGGATTTCCCCCTGAGGCCACACTTCTCGGGCAATGTCAAACATGCCCGGATCGGAAATGATCAGAGCATCGCAAGGCTCCGGCTTCATGTCCCGCAGCTGACGGAAATATTCCGCCGCCCCCTCCAGATCGCCGTTGTGGGCAAGGATATTGGCAGTCACATACACCTCCACCCCATGGGCATGGGCAAAAGCAATGCCCTCCGCCATTTCCTCCGGAGAAAAATTTTTCGCCTTGGCCCGCAGCCCGAAGGCGTCTCCGCCGATATAGACTGCGTCCGCCCCATAAACCACCGCCGTCTTAAGCACCTCCAGACTTGCGGCCGGTATCAAAAGCTCAGGCTTTTTTCGCCCTTCCATAGCGTTACCCTCCTGCCCCGTCAAATCCTCAGCTCGTACTTATAATCCGAAAGAACCCGCTCCGTCCCTCTTTTTTGAAAGCTTCCCTCTCCCACCGCAGCAAATCCCAATTTCTTCACCACTGCATTGGATGCGGCATTTTCCCTGTTCACGCTCACCGTTATCTTTTCCGCTCCCTGACGCTTGGCGTGCTCTATCATGCCTGCGGCCATTTCCGTCGCATAGCCCTTCCCCCAATGCTTTTCGTGAACGCAATAGGCAATGTCATAGCTTTTGCCCTCCTTGTCGGGGATGAAGCTGCAGGTCCCTATTCTTTCATGGGTATTTTTGTCCACGGATATCAGATAGCAGCAATCCTCGTCCTCCCCCAGAGCCTCGATGCTCCTCAGATATGACTCATGGATTTCCTCCATGGCCGGATCCGGCAGATATTCCCCCATCTTCGGATCATTCCATATACTGATGGCGAACGGGGCATCCTCCTTGGAGAAGCCTCTCAGATACAGCCGCTTGGTTTCTATGGTTTCTATTTTCATTTTTATACCTCCGTGTGCGCTTCGGCACACATACCCGTTAAGCTTTCGTCTATCTTCCCCAGCGGCTCTACCGTCTTGTGGCGCTTCGGCACACATACCAGTCAAACTTTCTCCTCGCAGCCCCTCTTGGTACTCAGGGCCACCCCGTCCCCCACCGGGAGCACTGCGCTCTCCAGCGCCGGATGATGTTTGATCAGATACAGATATTCCCGCATTCTGGCATGGATGGTCCTATTGCGTCTGGTCACTGCAAAGCGGGACTGCACCACATCTCCGTCCTGAAGCACATTGTCGGACACCAACAGTCCTCCGGGAGAAAGCAGCCGCAGAACCTCCGGAAAGAACCGAATGTACTGCCCCTTGGCCGCGTCCATAAAAATCATGTCATAGCTTCCCTCCAGCTCTTTCAGCACCTCGCCTGCATCCCCTTCCAGAAGAGTGATCCGCCCCTCCCTGCCGGCCCGCCTGAAATTCTCCCTAGCGGCCAGAATCCGGTCTTTTTGTTTTTCTATCGTAGTGATGCGACAATTTTCGACGCCGTATTCGCTCATCAGCAGCGCCGAGAACCCCACTGCCGTACCCACCTCCAGAATTCTGGCTGGCCTGATAAGCGCCAGCAGAAATTTCAGAAGGCTCTGGGTGGGCCTGCGGATAATGGGAACCTGCGCCTCCAGAGCTTCCTTTTCAATCGTATTCAATAAAGAAGAGTTGCCCTTATCCAACGAATCGATAAAGACCGCCATTCTCTCGTCTATGATCATTCCGATGTCTCTCCTTGGCCATTGTCCTTGGCCATGACCGCCATCATATCTTCTACCGTCATAGAGGTGTTCAGCTCGAACACGCCGGTTTTCACATCCTCCCGATACTCCGAGAGGAAATACTGCAGGACAAACAGCTTGGCATCCCTGATCAGTCCCCTGCTCTCAAAGAGCTTCCCTATGTCAAAGGGCGACATATCACTCCCCACAGTCACGGTCACTGTTCTGCCGTTGGCCTCCGTGGACATGGCAGGCTCGGTAAAGATGCGGTATCCGTAATCATAGCAGATCGCAGCCCCACGGCATATCACATATATCACGGCGACCAAAGTCGCCACCCTGAAAATCGCCCCGCACACGACACCGATAATATTCGTAACCTTCATATCCCAAACCAAACCTTTCTCTTTCATCCGCTGTACGGAAGCTTACACTAAACCTCCATAATAATAGGCAGTATCATAGGACGCCTCTTCGTCTTTTTCCAGACGAAATCGCTGAGAGTGTCCTTGGTGGTATTCTTCAGCTTGCCCCAGTCCGTGATCCCTCTGTCAAGGCATTTCTGCAGCGCCTCCTCCACAGTCTGGCGGGCCTCCTCCATCAGCTCGTCCGATTCTTTCACATACACGAAGCCTCTGGACACGATATCCGGCCCTGCCACCAGCTCCCCATAGGCCTTGTCCAGACTCATAACCACAATCATGATACCGTCTTCGGCAAGATGCTGACGGTCCCGCAGCACAACGTTGCCCACGTCGCCCACGCCCAGACCATCCACCAGAATGGCTCCCACGGGAACCTTCCCCACCACCTTCGCGCTGTCCTCCCCAAGTTCCAGTACGTCTCCGGAGGAAAGCATGAAAATATTCTCCTTCTCCATGCCCAGACTCTGGGCGATCTTTGCCTGAGCCTTCAAATGCTTGAACTCCCCGTGTACGGGAATAGCGTATTTGGGACGTATCAGGGTATAGATCAGCTTGATCTCCTCCTGACAGGCATGTCCCGACACATGGGCATCCTGAAAGATCACGTCCGCCCCCTTCCGCAGCAGCTCGTTGATGACCTTTGTGACGGACTTTTCGTTGCCGGGTATGGGATTGGAGGAAAAGATCACGGTATCTCCCGCCCCCACGGTAATCTTCCGGTGCATCCCCCCGGCCATGCGGCTCAGGGCGGCCATGCTCTCCCCCTGACTGCCCGTGGTGATAATCACCTGCTTCTCGTCAGGATAGTCCTTCAGCTGATCGATCTCTATCAGGGTATTTTCCGGAATGCTGATGCACTCCAGATTCCTTGCCGTCTCAATAATACTGACCATGCTGCGCCCTTCCACGCAGACCTTGCGGCCGAACTTATAGGCCGTGTTGATGATCTGCTGCACCCTGTCCACATTGGAGGCAAAGGTGGCCACAAAGATCCTCGTATTTTTATGCTCCTCAAACAAGGTGTCGAAGGTATGCCCCACCGTCCTCTCGGAGGGTGTGAAACCGGGACGCTCCGCGTTGGTGGAGTCGCACATCAAGGCCAGAACCCCCTTCTTGCCCAGCTCCGCCAGCCTCTGCAGGTCGATGGCGTCTCCAAATACCGGTGTGTAGTCTACCTTGAAGTCTCCCGTATGCACCACCACGCCGGCAGGGGAATAGATTGCCAGCGCCGCCGCGTCCACGATGCTGTGGTTGGTCTTGATGAACTCCACACGAAACTGCCCCATATTGATGGACTGGCCGAATTTGACTACCTTCCTCTTGGTGGTTTTCACCAGATTATGTTCCTTCAGCTTGTTCTCAATGATGCCCATGGTAAGCCTTGTGGCGTACACCGGCACATTGATATCCTTCAGCACATAGGGCAAAGCGCCGATATGGTCCTCGTGCCCATGGGTGATCACAAAGCCCTTGACTCTGTCGATATTGTCCTTCAGATAGGTGACGTCCGGAATCACAAGGTCTATCCCCAGCATATCGTCCGCCGGAAAGGACAGTCCGCAGTCCACCACAATAATACTGTCTTCATACTCGAAGGCAGTCATGTTCAGCCCAATTTGCTCCAAGCCTCCCAAAGGAATGACCTTTAGGCCGGAACTGTTCTTATTCTCTTTTCTCTTCAATCAAATCTCCTCCACATTCTACACAGTAGCCATAGAGCTTGACCTCATGATTCACCACGCGAAATCCGGTAGTTCGGGCAATCTTCTCTTCCAACTCCTCCAGCAGATCGTCCTGAAAGGAAATCACCCTGCCGCATTTCATGCAGATCAGATGATGATGTCGGTGTCTTGGTTCGCGTTCCTGAGCACTCCCCATCTCATAGCGCACAAAACCGTCATCAAAATTGATCCTGTCAATCAGATGCAGCTCGTTCAGCAACTGTATTGTTCTATAAACAGTGGCCAGCCCGATCTCCGGGCCGTCCGCTTTTACCAGCTCATATATCTCCTCGGCTGTCAGGTGCTCCTCAGGGCAAGATGCGATGGCTTCCAGCACCTTCAGCCTCTGGTTCGTGACCTTCAGCCCCTTCTCCCTCAATAACTGCGTAAAACGCCCCTTGTCAACCGCCATATCCTAATCCCGTTCAAACATGATATCGTCCATCATATCCTCGAACACGCCTGCCACCGCCGCAAGCTCGTCCTCCTCCGATACGACGGAAAACACGCTCTCCTCTTCTCCGTCCTTGGACAGATCCTTCAGAATCAGCGCCTCCCCGTCTCCCTCCTGAGAGTCGGACACCAGAATATAATTGAACCCTCCTATTCTGGTCTGTTCCAGAACATAGAAATCTATGGGTTCCTCCCCCTCAGGGTTGAATGAGACTTTCTCCAGCTTTTCCATATAAATACCTCTCGTCCATGCCGGCCCGCGCCGCCTATGCCCGGTCCTTAAAACCGTTTCGCCGTCACCGCGCCGCCCTGCATCATGGCTGCGCCGGTTCTTCCGCGGTACAATCCGCTTCCCTGCGGCTGTCCAGATATCCCTGCAAAATCAATGACGCCGCTATCTTGTCCACATACTCCTTGCGCCTCTCCCTTCGGATGCCGGCCTCCATCATGGCCTTGTCCGCCGCCACGGTGGTCAGCCGCTCGTCCCAGAAAATCACCGGAAGCCCCGTCCGGCGCTCCAGCTTCTCCGCAAACTCTCTGGTGAGAGCCACCCTTTCGCCTTCCGTGCCGTTCATATTCTTGGGCAGGCCCAGAACGATCTCCGTCACCTCATATTCCTGAATCAGCTCTTCGATCCGCGCCAGAGTCCGGCGCAGCTTGTTCTCCTCCTTGCGGCCTATGATCTCCAAGCCCTGAGCCGTTATAAGCAGGCTGTCGCTGAGCGCGACCCCCACCGTCTTGGAACCGAAATCCAGTCCCATTATCCTCATATGTGTCTCCTATTCTTTTCTATTCCCATCCTCTGGTGCGGATATACTCCGTCAGCAATTCCTCCACCAGCTCGTCCCGCTCTACCTTCATGATCATACTTCTGGCATTATTGTGGCTGGTAATATACGTAGGATCCCCGCTCATGACATAGCCCACGATCTGGTTCACCGGATTATAGCCCTTTTCCGTCAGCGCCGCATACACAGAAGACAAAACAGCCTTTACCCCGTTCTCCGAGTCCGATCCCACCTTGAAATATTGCGTGTTCTCCAAGTTCTGCATATTCTTACCTCGCTCTGCCATTGATTACCCGGAAGCCTCATGATCCATTTGTTGCCTTTCCCATTAATATAACTCATTTGTACACAAAATTCAAGAAAAACCGTCATATCAGTATTTCGTCGGTGAGAAATCCCCCAACCGGCACCGTCACAAGAAGATTTTCCCCAAGCTCGCCGTGGCCGGACGACTTTATAGCCACCTTCACATAGTCCTTGGTATGCCCTACCCAGTACCTTTCCCCGGCGATCTCCAGCTGTTCCTCCAGAAGCACCTGCGCCTCTCTGCCTATGTAATGCCTGCGAAACTCCACGGACTGACTCCGCTCCAGCTCCAGCAGCTCTCCGCTCCGCCAGGCCTTGACCCCGTCCGGAACCTGATCCGGCATCCTGTCCGCAGCGGTGCCCGCCCGTCTGGAATATTTAAAGATGTGCATCTCGTAAAATCCCACCTTCTCCAAAAACTCTCTGGTGCAGCCGAATTCCTCTTCGGTCTCCCCGGGAAAGCCCACAATGACGTCCGTAGTCACCGCCGGATGACTGAAGCACTTCCGCAGACTCTCCACGCTCTCAAAGTATTCCCCTGTAGTGTAATGTCTATTCATCCTTTTCAGCGTGGCGTCGCAGCCGCTCTGAAGGGAAAGATGGAAATGGGGACACAGCTTGGGCAAAGCCGCAAGTCTCTCCGCCGCGGCCGGAGTGATGATCCGAGGCTCCAGAGAGCCCAGCCGGATTCTTTCCAGCCCCGGAATCCCATGTACCTGCTCCACGAGCCCGATCAGCCCGCCGGATCCGCATCCATCCCCCTCCGGGAAATCCATCCCGTAGGAGCTGATGTGAATGCCGGTCAGCACCACCTCCCGGCAGCCTTCTTCCGCCAGCCCGCGGATCTCCTCCGCCACATCCTCCGGCCTCCGGCTGCGCACCCTCCCTCTGGCATAGGGAATGACGCAGTAGGAGCAGAACTGATTGCAGCCGTCCTGAATCTTCACGTAGGCTCTGGTATGTCCATGCTCCGCCGTCCCGTTGATCCTCATCTCCTCATACTTCCGGGCCCGGGCCATGTCAAGAACCGTAGTCCCGCAGAGGGTTTTATCCGCCCCCTTAGGCCCCTCTCCCCGGGCACCCAGAAATTCCTCCAGAATCTCAACGATATCTTTCTTCCGGTTGTTGCCCACGGCCAGATCCACGCTCCCGTCCCTCTCCAGAGCATCCTGCCCCGTCTGCACATAGCATCCCACAGCTACCACCACGGCCTGCGGATTGTACAGCTTCGCCCGGTGAAGCATCTGCCGGCTCTTTCTGTCGGCAATGTTCGTCACCGTGCAGGTGTTCACGATATAAATATCGGCGCCTTGGTCAAAGGGCACGATATTGTACCCTTTTTCCAGCAGCGCCTGCCGCATTCCCTCCGTCTCATAGGAGTTCACCTTGCAGCCCAAATTATACAATGCCACATTTTTCATGTTCTTTCCTCATATTTTTTGTACTGTTTTCGCCTTGACTTTTATTAACCCAGCCGTTAATATGTAGGAGGATTGCTAATCCATAGCGCCAAATATATGAGAAGGAGGTATGGAAAATGAAAACCGTACAGATTTATCTGAATTCTATCGACAAGGTAAAGTCATTCGTGAACGACATTACCAAGTTTGAGTATGATTTCGATCTGGTTTCCGGCAGGTATGTCGTTGACGCAAAATCCATTATGGGCATCTTCAGTCTGGATTTGGCCAAGCCCCTGGATCTGAACATCCATACAGAAGAAGGTGTAGACGAGGTACTGGAATTTTTGAAGCCCTATATCATGGAATCATAGGGCTGATACCATACATAGCTTTTTCTGCAGACAGCTCCCGGCTTCGGAACCCATGCGCGGCATAGGACTCCTGAACCGGGAGATTTCTTTCTCACATTCTCACACCACGATGAGCTCCTTTGTCTCTAGGGCCGTCTTCACCAATTCTTCGATCTTTTCCTCCAGATTCCGTTCATGGCGCCGGATAATGTTCACATTGGGCTTCGTTACGGGATGCTTGGCCACAAAAATGGTACAGCAGTCCTCATAGGGCAGTATGGAGGTCTCAAAAGTCCCGATCTTGCCGGCCAACTCCACGATCTCCTGCTTGTCAAAACCGATCAGGGGCCTATAGACAGGCAGCGTGCACACCTCGTTGGTAGAGATCAGGGAGCTCATGGTCTGGGAGGCCACCTGCCCGATGCTCTCCCCGGTGATAAGCCCCAGACACCCCGTTTCCTTTGCGATATGCTCCGCTATCCGCATCATATAGCGCCGCATGATGATGGTCAGCTCCTCATGGGGGCACTTTTCATAAATATAAAGCTGGATAGCCGTAAAGTCGATGACATGCAGCCAAATAGGGCCTGTATAGGCAGAGACGATTCTGGCCAGATCCACCACCTTCTGCTTTGCACGCTCGCTGGTATAGGGCGGCGCATGGAAATAGACCGCGTCCAGCTTCACCCCCCGCTTGGCTATCATGTATCCCGCCACGGGAGAATCGATGCCGCCGGAAAGCAGCAGCATCGCCTTGCCGCCGGTTCCCACCGGCATCCCCCCCGGTCCCGGAATGGTTTCCGAGTAGATATATATTTTTTCCCGAATCTCTACACTGAGCAGAACTTCCGGCTCATGGACATCCACCCGCATTTTGGGATATGCCTTCAGTATGGCCTCCCCCAGATCCGCATTGATTTCCATGGATTCCTTCGGATAATCCTTTCTGGCCCGTCTGGCATGCACCTTGAAGCTCTTATCCTCGTCCGGATACACCTCCCCCACATACCTGACCACTCTGTCGCAGAGCTTGTCAAAGCCTTCGTCCTCCACATATAGGACGGGGCAGATCCCGGAGATGCCGAACACGTTCTTCAGGCGTTCTACGGTTTCCTCATAATCGAACTCTCCCTCCGCATCCACGTAGATGCGGCCCTGATTCTTGTGGACAAGGAACTTGCCCTCGCATTTTTTCAGGGCGAACCTGATCTGATGCACCAATGCGTCCTCAAACAGATAGCGGTTCCTTCCCTTGATGCCGATTTCGGCATATTTTATCAAAAAAGCCGTAAACATATTCTAATTATCGCCTCCGGGTGTATTTACGTAATATAGGGATTTTATCATACATCGCCCGCAATGTATAGTCTATTTCCTCCATTGTGGTATAAACAGAGAAACTCAGCCGTATGGTGGAGCCCAGCATGGGATTCTGAATCCCCATGGCCTGCAAAGTGACGGAGGGCTGGGGCTTTCTGGCCGCACATGCACTGCCGGCCGAAACATAAATGCCGTCCTCCTCCAAAGCGTGGAGCAGCACTTCGCTTCGCACTCCGCTGACGGACACGCTGACAATATGAGGGGCCGTTCCCGCTCCTTCAGGCTCACCCGGCACAAGCCCGTTGATCTGTATCCCTTCCAGCTTCCTTATGCCTTCTATGAAAGCCTTCTTATACTTGTACAGCCGGTCCATATCGCCGTCATAATGCTCATACAAAAGCTCCGCCGCCTTTGCCAGCCCCGCCGCTCCGGGAACATTGTCGGTGCCGGAGCGAAGGTTCTGCTGCTGCCCCCCGCCGAAAATGATCGGCTGCAGCTTCACCTTCTCACCCACGTAAAGCAGGCCTATGCCCTTAGGGCCATGGATCTTGTGCCCGCTGGCGGATAATAGGTCTATGCCCATACGCTTGGGGTGGATCTTCGCCTTGCCGAAGGCCTGCACCGCATCCACATGGAAAAGCGTCCCCGGATTCATCCGCTTGATCAGCGCCCCGGCTTCCGCAATGGGCTGCAGCGCCCCCACCTCGTTGTTGGTATGCATAATGGACACCAGTATGGTATCCTGCCCTATGGCCTGCCGGAGATCCTCCAGAGAAATCTGCCCATAGGAATTCACCGGCAGGTAAGTCACCCGATAGCCCATGGATTCCAGATGGCGCATGGTGTTCATCACTGCCGGATGCTCCACTCTGGTGGTGATCAGGTGCCTCCCCCGCCTATAATTGGCATGGGCACCGCCGATGATGGCCATATTGTCGGATTCGGTGCCGCCGGAGGTAAAAAAAATCTCCTTTTCGTTCACCTTAAGTATTTTTGCAAGAGTCTCTCTGGCCTCTCTCAGGTACTGTTCCGCCACAACGCCCTTTCCGTGCAGGCTGGACGGATTTCCGTAGTCAACGCACATGATCCTTGTCATCAACTCCGCCACCTCCGGAAACACTCTGGTGGTAGCGGAATTGTCCAAATATACTTCCATCTCTTTGCTCCTTTATAAAAACACAACCCTCCAAAGGGCTACTTAGTTTCCTATTTCATCATATGCAGCTGCCCTCTTCTTGGTCCCTGCAAGACATTGTGCCACGGACTATGCCCGTTTGTCGTCAGTCCCTGCCTTCGATCCCCTATGTCACCTCTCCGAAGGCATATAGCCCATTGCTTGGCATTCTCTGACAGTCCCCGCCTTCAACCTCCTGCCTCATCTCTCCGAAGGCATATTGCCCATTGCTTGGCATTCTCTGACAGTCCCTGCCTTCGGTCCCCTGCCTTATCTCTCCAGAAGGTACACAATCCATGACAGCACTGTCATTCCGGCGGTCTCGGTCCTGAGAATACGTCTGCCCAGCGTAATGGGCTCCAGCCCCTTGTCCAGCGCCAGATTAATCTCCGATTCCTCAAAGCCTCCCTCCGGCCCTATGAACAAAGCAATATCCTGCCCCGGCTGGATTCTCTCCAGCAAACTTCTGGTCTTGCCCATATCCTCCGCCAGTTCATAGGGAATCAGCCGGACATCCATCCCTGAAGCCCGCTCCACAGCCTCGGAAAAGCTTGACACTTGTGTCACTTTCGGCACTGCGGCCCTCTTGCTCTGTTTTGCCGCCGCCTCCGCGATGCTCTGCCACCGGGCTGTCTTTGCCCCGGCCTTTTTCTGGTCCAGCTTCACCACGCATCGCTTTGACGCTACGGGGATGATCTCCCAGACTCCCAGCTCCACAGCCTTCTGGACAATCAGCTCCATCTTGTCCCCCTTGGGAAGGGCCTGAAAAAGGTAGATCCGGGACGGCAGCTCCACGGCGCTCTCCTGAATAAAGCGCAGCTGGCAGAGTATTCGATCCTCCTCCATGGAGACGATTGCACAGCGGTATTCCTTCCCGTCCTGCCCGGTGCTGACCCCGATTTCCTCCCCTATCTTCATTCGCAGCACGTTTCTGATATGGTTCACATCCGGCCCGAAAATAATGACTCTCTTGTCAGGTATGCTGATTTGACCTGCCTCCACAAAAAATTGATACATGTCCCTCCTCACAACGCCACTATACCGCGTTCTCACTGCTTCCTGAGACTTAGCTGCCTACTGCTCTTCAGGTCTTGGCTGCCCCTGCCTTCCTTCTGCTCCCTGAAACCCTTGCGCCCCGTGACGCTGACCCATTCGCCCTGACGGTTGACCTCCACTACCTCCAGCCCTGCGGCTCTCACCGCCGCAGTCACTGCAGCCTCCTTATCATCAATGATTCCGGAAGTGATATAAATGCCGCCTTCCTTCAGCTGGTCAACCACCACCGGCGTCAGCGCCACCAGCACGTCAGCCAGAATATTAGCCACCACGATGTCATAGCATCCGTGGCCCACTCTATCCTGCACCTCTTTGTCCGTAATGATATTGCCGATCATCATCTCGAACCGGGAAGGGTCGATGCCGTTGGCCGCGCAGTTCTGCTCCACCGCCTCCACAGCGCAAATGTCCAGATCCGTTCCCACCGCATGGTCCGCCCCGAACATCAGTGACAAGATCGCCAGAATTCCGCTCCCCGTCCCCACGTCCAGAAGCCTGACACCCGGCTTCACATACTTGCGCAGCTGCCGGATACAGAGCTGTGTAGTCTCATGCATCCCCGTGCCGAAAGCGGTACCCGGATCGATATGCAGGGTCATCTTGCCCTTATCTGCCGCCCCCGCTTCCTCCCAAGAAGGAATGACCAAAATATCATCAATATAGAATTGGTGAAAATACTGTTTCCAGTTGTTGACCCAGTCTATGTCCTCCGTCTCGTCTACAGTCACAGACCCCTCACCGATATCGCAGAACTGCCGAAGCTCCTCCAGCTCCCTTTTCACGTTCTCAAGGACAGTCCGGGCGTCCGTCCTTTCTCCCATGACCTCCAGGCTGCCGTCCTCCTTCTCCTCCACGAAAAAGCTCAGATAGGCAATCCCGTCGTCCTCAGGGCCCTCCGGCAGAATATCCACAAACATCTGCTCCTTTTCCAGCGCTGTAAGAGGGATCTTGTCCTCTATCTGTGCCCCCTCCAGACCGATGTCGATAAATGTGCTGATAATAATATCTTCCGCTTCAGTAACTGTCTTTATCCTGAATTTCATCCATTTCATGCCGATTTCCTCTTTCTCTCTCTACTTTTGTGCCGGCCCGACTCCCCGCCTCGCACAGCCCCAGTACCAAAAACAACAGCGGCGCATTCAATACCTGCTGAAAGCTTATGAAACCATGAGCCCCATACATGGCGCAGGCCAACAGTGCCGTCCACCTCATCCAGTCTCCGCCGCCGGACCTGCCCCAATCCCCGGTATCTCCGAAACCATACCGCATAAACGCCGTCAAAAAGATCGCCACATAGCCGGCCGTCCCCAAAATCCCCACATTGCACAGCTGGCTCAACAGCTCATTGTGGGCGTTGGTGTACACCGCCCCTTCCCAGTGTTCTCCCTTCCAGACCTCCGTACCCGTCCCCAGCCTGATGAAGACCGCCTCTCCATAGCAGTCCGGCCCCGCTCCCAGAAATTTGTCCTTAAAGCCCGCCTGCCCGAAGCTCTCCAGAGCGATTCGCCACAGCAATCCTCTTCCGCTGCCGAATCCGTCCTCGGGAGGCCGAAGGGACAGCCAGCACAAGGGCAGAATCACCGCTCCTATACAGACCGCTGCCACCGCGGTTTTAATTCCTAGGCTTCTTTTTCTCCCCTCTTGAGGCCCCTTGGCCCACTCGGCGCTTCCTGCTTTGGCCCTCCGGTCTCCCTCTCGTTCTTCCGCCTCTCCGGCGCGCCTTCTCTCCTTGCCCCCCTTCCTCCGGCTCAACAATAAGAATGAAGCCAGACAAAACGCCGCCCCCAGCACCCAGACATACCATTCCACGGTGTCGAACACATTGCCGTCCGCCACTATGGCCGCCTTCTCCCCCCGCATCCTCATCAGCAGCCACATCAGAGGCATGCTAAGACAGAAGCCTCCTCCCAACAGACAAAGCCTCCTGAGCACCAGCGCCAGCTGTCTCTGTCGTCCCCCACAGATCAGGGCCGCCGCCCCGAAGACTGCCAGAATCAGCAGCCCGCCCTGACTCCCCTGTACGCCCAGCAGCACCAACGACGGGACAATGGTCACATATAGGACCCCCAGCACCAGCCGTCTCTTCTCCCGCAGGAAATGCGCCGCCGGCAGCGCCAGCGCCACGCTATAGTACCCGCAGAGCCAATTGATGTTTCCCAAGGTGGACAGCATATGGCTGTATTCCCAGTTCTTGCTGTTCCAATTTCCCATCAGTCCCAGCGGATCAATCCCCAGACGATGCAGCAGTCCAAGGGCCGTCACCAAAAACAGCGCCGCCTCCCCCAAATATAGGGGCCATAGGGAGCCGCCATACTGTCTGGACACAAAGAAATAGATTCCCACAAATAAAAGCTGGGAGAATGCCCCCATGAACCATCCCTCATACCCCCTCCACGGAAGCTGCCCGTAGGAGCTGCACAGAGCCGAAAGCAGAACGGCAGCGCCATAGACCGCCACGGCCAGATCCGTCATGCTGAAGGCCTTCCGGACTTCTCGGGCAATCCTCCCCAATGCGCCCCGATCCCTCTCCTCCGCAGACCGCCGGACTCTCCCTGCGGCTTCCCGCAGCCGTCCCGGCAGTCCTGCCGCCAGCCAGCAGCCCAGACAGAGCACCGTCACATTCCGGAAGAATGTATATTTGGTATCCCCCAAACGCCAATAGCCCTGCCCCGTATACAGAGGCAGAGCCACCAACATGGCCACTATATATAAATCGCACAAAAGACCTAGGAATTCGCTGTTCCTCTTTTTCATAGACGCCCTTCTGTTTCGATTTTATACCGTAATTTTCGTGCGCCTTGGCGCACATGGAATCAGAAGTCGAAACAATGCCCTTCTGTTTCGATATCATTCCTTGTCTTCGTGCGCCTTGGCGCACATGGAATCAGAAGTCGAAACAATGCCCTTCTGTTTCGATATTATACCTTAAATCCCTTTCTTTGAAAAGAAGATTTATTCCTAAGTCCAGAAAGCCCCGCCGGTCAGCGGCCATGGCCGTGTCCATGGCCATGGCCCGAGCCGTTGCCCTCGCCGCCCCAGCCTTCTTCTCTGCCTTCATCCGCCCCGGAAGCCCCGCCGGTTCCGTCTCCCCGGCATCCGCCGCTCCCATGGCCCTCGCTCTTGTGTCCATGCTCCTCCAGCAGGCCATGTATTTCGGACATGGTCATATTGCGGCAGTCCTCCGTGCTTATAGAGCTGTCGTATTGCAGCAGGAGCTTGTAGGCGGCATACTTGCCCAGAGAAAGCCCGCACTCATGGGCTTCACTCACTATGGCCACATCGGTTCTGACACCCATGCCTCCATAGCCTGTACAGCCGGAGCTGCCGCTGACCCCCTCGAGCAGCCAGTTCTCCCTCTGCATACTGTCGGAGGCCACCGTAAAAACAAGCGCCGCATTTCCCTCCAAATACGGCTCCATCTCACTGCTTTCCACCAAAAGATCAAGGGCCTCCGTATAATGTTTTCCCCATACAGATATACACTCAAGGATTCTCTCTCCGTCCTCGTTGTAAGCTCTCGCGGAGATCACTCTGTCGATTCGGTTCAGCTCCAGCTCTATGGAGGGATTCACATCTATACTCACGTAGGAGACAGGCACCAGAAGCATCGTGTATCCGCCGAGGCCTATGACCAGCATCAGCACCGCGGCGCAGACCGCCTGAGCTGCCATTCGCAGCCTATGTCCGGCCGCCCTGCGTTCCTCCTTCCGTCTGGCCTCCTGCAGAAAGCTTTTGGTAGCGGCCTTCAGACTTTCGCTTGCCCCTACCGAATCAAAAGCTGTCTTGATCTTATTTTCCGCATTCATCACAGATCACCCCCCAGCGTTTCTCTTAACAGCCCCCGGCCTCGAGACAAAAGCGAATACACCGTGCTTTCCTTTTTATGTAGGAGCTTTCCGATCTCTGCCGCAGAATACCCTTCATAATAATGCAGATAGATGGCATCCTTGTATTTTATAGGCAAAGACAGCACGGCATCCAGCACATCATGCTCCTCCGGAGCTATGGAGGCCGCCTCGTCCGCCAGATCCTCCAGACATAGGACTCCATGGCGGAACAAGCTCTTCAGATGATCCTTGCAGGCATTTATGGCAACCCGAACAAACCATGCCTTCTCATGCTCCGCACTCTCAAAAGTTCCCTTATACAATAAATATTTCAGAAACACCGTCTGAAATACATCCTCCACATCGGCGGCATTTTTCAGATGACATAGGCATATACGCCGTATCATATCAGAATAATTTTCCACCGCATGATTTATCTCCAATTCGTTGCGCACCAGTCCACCGCCTTTTCATACCCCTGACCTGCGGAGGAGTCCCCCATCCCGCCTAAGCAGTACTGCGTCCAAATACATTGTCAGACGTTCTGACAATGCAGGAAATGCGGCAGCGATCCTTACATCGTTGCCGCATTCCGCTATAACATATACCTTCGTCCTTCTTGTCCGGTGCCGAAGACGCCGCCTATCAATAACGGCAGCCGTGGCGTCCGCCGCCGTGATGGCCGCCGCCATGATGACCGGATCCCCAATATCCGCCCGTGTATCCGGAACCGTCTCCCGCTCCGTTTGCGGATCCTGCATTGGCCCCAGCCCCGTTGTCCTGAGTTCCTGCATTCCCCTGAACCGTCTCCACTACACCTCCTGCATTGGCGCTGTCGGCAGGATCCGCCTCCTGATAAGAAGACTGCGGCAAATCTCCCCCTGCGTCTACAGCCAGCGAATTGCAGTATCCTCTGCAGTACCCGGTTCCGGCATACCCGCAGTTTTCGTAATTGCAGGAGCCGTTAAGGCAGTAGCCGTCTGCGTCCAGACAATGATGCCGGCCCTCATACCAGCTGCAGTTGTCACAGATCCCATCGCCGTCTGCATCCACATACGCGCAGTCATGTCTGACCCTATCCCTCAGCCACACTGAATCCAGCTGCTGATGGCAGGCCCCATGGGCCCTCCTCCGAGGCGCCACAGTCTCCGCAGCCAACGCCGTGGTTCCCATCATCATGACACATATGGCAGTGAGCCCTGCAAAAATTATTTTCCTCATTTTTGATCCTCCAATCCCTATCGGTGTTGTTCTTTTACTTATAATACGACCGATCAGGTTAAAACCTTGCGCCTTTCCAAGAACTTTTAAAAAATATTTTAAAATTCTCCTATTTCCAGAACTTTTTCTTCTTGCTCTCTTTCGCGCCCTCTTTGGTCTCTCCCGAGGGCTGTTCCGATTCCGTAGCAGCCTTGACAGCTTTCAGGGTGTCCCCCGAAAGCTCGTCGAACTGCCGAAGAAGCTCCTTGGCCTCCGGCTTCAGTTTGTCCGGAACTTGTACCACAAGTGTTACGTAATGATCTCCCCTGACATTCTTGTCCCGCCAGGACGGTACTCCCTTTCCCCGCAGACGCACCCGCGTATCCGTCTGCGTGCCGGGCTTCACATCATAGATCACCTTTCCATCCACCGTCTCAATCAGGATTTCACCTCCCAGCGCCGCCACTGCAAAGGACACCGGCACCGTGGAATATATATCGAACTCCTGCCTCTGGAAAATCGGATGGCGGCCCACGATCACCTCCACAAGCACGTCTCCTCTGGGACCGCCGCCCGTGCCCGGCTCTCCCAGACCAGGCTCACGGATGGACTGGCCATTGTCGATTCCCGCCGGAATGTCCACGGAATAACGCTTTTTCATAGAGATATATCCCGTCCCCCGGCAGTCCGCACATTTTTCTTTGATAACCTTGCCCGTGCCCTGACAGTCGGGGCACACTTGCACATTGCGTATGGAGCCGAAGATAGACTGCTGCGTAAATACCCACTGCCCTTTTCCGTTACACTTGGAGCAGGTCTCCGGGCTGGTTCCCGGCTTCGCCCCGGAACCGTTGCAGGTCTTACAGTTCTCCTTTACGTTCAGGTCTATTTCCTTCTTGCAGCCAAAAACAGCTTCCTCGAAGCTGATCCTTATGCTGGTTCGTATGTTCGCCCCTTTCATAGGGCCATTGTATTGACTTCCCCGGCTGCTGCGGCCGCCCCCGAAGAGATCCCCGAAGATGTCTCCAACGATATCCCCGAAATCCATACCGCTGAAATCGAAGCCTCCCGCACCGGCGGCACCGTCAAATGCAGCATGGCCAAACTGGTCATACTGGCGCCGCTTATCCGCATCACTGAGAACGGCATAGGCTTCCGAAGCCTCCTTGAATTTTTTCTCCGCCTCCCCGTCGCCCGGATTCATGTCGGGATGATATTTCTTTGCCAGAGCCCGATATGCCTTTTTGATCGCAGCATCATCTGCATTCTTCTCAACACCAAGAACCTCATAATAGTCCCGCTTCTGCTCAGCCATCGTTACACCTCATTTTCAACATAACCTATATTTTGCCGGAACAACCGTGGAGCAAACAAACCTCCCCTCTTATCAAAAGGGCAGAAATCGTTTCACGATTGCCTTATACAATTTAACCTCAGACAGATAATATACCACATACGCCGCTATCAGGTCAATCAAAAACAAAAACCAAAAACGAGCTAACAAAAAGCCCTGCTCCCCCAGTGCCTGCCGCAGGATGTCGAACATAAAGAATGCATACCATGACAAGAAGCATCATCCTGAAGTATCTGACTATCGCAAAGCTTCCGACATCACATGTATCCTTGCTCTCATACTTCATAGCCACCGGAAATCCGCTGATAACACAAAGAAGGGCCAACGCATACTTTCTCGTCCACCCATACATAAGCAGACCCAGACTTCCGTCTCTGGCAAGGTGAATCCACACCCTAGAAATGCCGCCATGGTCTACCCGCACTGTAACCCGGAACCTTGAAGTGCAGAGAAAGGACACAGAGGAGAAGAAGCTCCTCTGTGTTCCTTACTTCCTATCCGCGCCCTTCTGCAGTCTTATACTTCCCGGAAATCCCCATCGATGACATCATCGTCCTGACCTGCCGCATTTCCAGCAGCCGCGCCGCCCATATCGGGGCCTGCCCCGCCTTGAGCCTGCTGCATATTCTCATACATCTTGGTGAACAAGCTCTGAGCGCTGTTGGTCAGCTTCTCCTTGGCCGCCTTCAGCTCATCCACATCATTGTCGCTCATCTCCTGATCCTTGGTTCTGTCAAGGATCGCCTTGATGGCGTCCAGATCTGCCTGAACCGCAGCCTTGTCGCTGTCGCTGATCTTGTCGCCTACCTCGTTCAGAGCCTTCTCTGTCTGGAACACGAAGGAATCCGCCTCGTTCCTTGCCTCCACGGCCTCCTTGCGCTTCTTGTCCTGAGCCTCGAACTCCGCAGCCTCCTTCACCGCTCTCTCGATCTCGTCATCGGACATATTGGAGCCTGCGGTGATGGTGATGTGCTGCTCCTTGCCGGTGCCAAGATCCTTTGCGGACACGTTTACGATTCCGTTGGCGTCAATGTCGAAGGTTACTTCGATCTGGGGCACGCCTCTCCTTGCAGGAGGAATGCCGTCAAGACGGAATTGTCCAAGGGACTTGTTATCTCTGGCAAACTGTCTCTCGCCCTGCACTACATTGATGTCCACCGCGGTCTGGTTATCCGCAGCCGTGGAGAATATCTGGCTGTGCCTTGCAGGAATGGTGGTATTTCTTTCAATCAGTCTGGTAGCCACGCCGCCCATGGTCTCGATGGAGAGGGACAGCGGGGTCACATCCAGCAGCAGAATGTCGCCTGCTCCCGCGTCTCCGGCCAGCTTACCGCCCTGCACGGAAGCGCCGATAGCAACGCATTCGTCGGGGTTGAGGGTCTTGCTGGGCTCCTTGCCGGTAATCTGCCTTACCTTATCCTGCACCGCCGGAATACGGGTGGAACCGCCCACCAGAAGCACCTGCCCCAGATCCGCATTGGTCAGGCCGGCATCCTTCATGGCGTTCTGCACGGGAATGGCGGTCCTCTCCACCAAGTCGTGGGTCAGCTCATCAAACTTAGCTCTGGTCAGATTCATGTCAAAGTGCTTGGGGCCCTCCGCCGTAGCGGTGATGAAGGGCAGGTTGATATTGGTGGTCATGGCGCTGGAAAGCTCCTTTTTCGCCTTCTCCGCCGCCTCTTTCAGCCTCTGCATGGCCATCTTGTCATTGGAAAGGTCAACCCCTTCCGCCTTCTTGAATTCGGCCAGCATCCACTGGATAATCTTGTTGTCAAAATCGTCGCCGCCCAAATGCGTGTCTCCGTTGGTGGCCATAACTGCGATAACGCCGTCAGCGATCTCAATGATGGAGACGTCGAAGGTTCCGCCGCCCAGATCGTACACCATGATCTTCTGCTCTTTCTCATTGTCCAAGCCATAGGCCAAAGCAGCTGCCGTGGGCTCGTTGATGATGCGCTTTACCTCCAGACCGGCGATCTTGCCCGCGTCCTTGGTGGCCTGACGCTGTGCGTCGTTGAAATATGCGGGAACCGTGATCACGGCCTCCGTGACCTTCTCCCCCAGATAGCTCTCCGCGTCCGCTTTCAGCTTCTGCAGAATCATAGAAGAAATCTGCTGGGGCGAATACTTCTTTCCGTCAATGGAACGGCCGTTGTCCGTCCCCATGTCCCTCTTGATGGAGGCGATGGTCTTCTCCGCATTGGTGACTGCCTGACGCTTGGCAGGCTCGCCCACAAGCCTCTCCCCTGTCTTTGTAAAAGCTACAACGGAAGGTGTGGTTCTGGCCCCCTCCGCATTCGCGATGACGGTGGGCTTGCCGCCCTCCATAACCGCCACGCAGCTGTTTGTCGTACCCAAATCGATACCTATGATCTTGCTCATTTTTATGTCCTCCTGAGATTTGTTCTTGCCTTTATCTTTCAATTCATTATTACCTGTTTGCTTTCCCCATCCGCCTTAGCGGGATCGGGGATTCCGATTTCTCACGACACTACCGCCACCATGGAATGCCTTACCACGCTGTCACGGTAGGTATAGCCCTTCATCAGTTCCTGCGCAACCACACCTGATTCATATTCCTCGCTCTCCACCTGCATCACCGCATTGTGGAAATTGGGGTCAAATTCCTGCCCCACCGCCTGAATGGCCTTCACGCCGATATTCTCCAGCTCCGTCAGCAGCTGCTTGTATATCCGGTTCATTCCGTCCACGAAAGGATCTTCTTTCTTGTCCTCCGGCACCGTGGCCAATCCCCTCTCGAAATTGTCCACCACGGGAAGCATCTTCTCAATGACGCTCTTGGCTCCCACCTCGAACATGCCGTGCTTCTCCTTCTCCGTCCGGTTGCGGAAATTCTCGAACTCTGCCAGCTGGCGCTTTACCTTATCCTCCAGCTGCTCGATCTGCTCCTTGTATGCCTGAGTCTTTTTATCCTGCTTAGCCTGCTTCTTGGCGGCTCTCTTCTCCGCCCAGCTCTTGGGATCCACGCCCTCAGGCGCCTCCTCCGCTTCCTCCGAGGGTTCCTGCGCCTCTTCGGCAGCATCCCCTTCCACGGCAGCTTCCGGCTGCGTGCCGCCAGCCTCCTCTTCCCCGGCCGTTTCCGCCGTCTTCTCCTGCCCCTTCTCCTGATCCAGTTCGTTCTCTATTGCTTTCTCTTTTTCATTTTCCGCCATGTCGCCGCTCCCGATCCTTTCTCGATTTTTTTAAGGGGCTCCTTATCCTGCTTTTTCAGGAACTAAGGCACTCGCTCCCCGCCCCCGCCGTATAAATCATCCAGCTGGGACTGTATGGTTCTCAGCGTCATCACAACCTTGTCATAGTCCATTCTCTTGGGCCCTACGATACCGATGGTGCCCTTCATGCCTCCGCCCAATTCATAGGTGGCCGTGACCACGCTGCAGTCCTTCATGCTCTGTACGGGCGTCTCTTCCCCGATATACACCTGAATGCCGGTCTCTCCCTCCTCAGAAGGCCCCTCCTGAAGAAGCTCTCCCAGAAGCTGCTTTTCCTCAAAGGTGTTGATCAGCTCGCTGGCCTTGCGCTGATCCGCCAGCTCCGGATAGCGAAAGATATTGTTTGTTCCGCTGGTGTAAATCTCAAGATCCTCCTCCGCCCTGATGGCTTCCGCCACCGCGTCGATGACCTCCCCGACGATAACACTGTGGATCCCCGCCTGCTGCTTCATCATCGCTATCATAGCCAGATTGATCTCGTCGATGGACAAGCCGTTGAGATGAGTATTCAGCAGGATGTTCAGCTTCAGCAGAGTCTCGTCGTTCAACTCCTCATCCATGGGCAGAATATTGTTCTTGATCACGTTTCCCTCGATGACAATGACCGCCAGCAGCTGACGGGCGTCCACTCTGGAAAGCTGGATGAATTTCAGCTTGCTGCGCTTGGTCCGGGGAGCTGAGATCATGGTGGCATACTGGGTGTTCTGGGCCAGCACTCTGGCCACCTGCTTTAAAAGCGTCTCGATCTTGTTCTGACGCTCCACCAGCATCTCCTTCATTTCCTTCATCTCCACCAGCTCCCGCTCCTTCTCCTCCATCATGGTGTCCACATAGAGGCGGTAGCCCTTGTCGGAGGGAATGCGGCCCGCAGAGGTATGGGGCTGGAAAATATATCCCATCTCCTCCAGATCCACCATCTCGTTTCGGATGGTGGCGGAACTGAGATTCAAGTCGGTATACTTGGAAATGGTTCTGCTGCCAACCGGTTCGCCTGTCTCCAGATAATTTCGGATGACTGCCTGCAGGATTTTCTTTTTTCTCTCATCCAGCTCCATACAAGCCGCCTCCTTTGATCTCTGCCTCCTCCCCGGCTCAGCCAGCTGCTCCCTGAAAGGCCGGAAGGTTTGTTAGCACTCATTCAAGAAGAGTGCTAACATCTACTAACCATAAAAATAGCACTTACCCTATCTATTGTCAACCGATTTCATCGAAATTAATTCTAAAAAAAATCTAAATCTGCTTTGCCGCTTCCTGCCAAAGCGAAAAAGAACGGCTCCCGCCCCACGAAGCCCGTGGCGGCGAAAACCGTCCCTTCTTTTTTACATACTTCATTTTTTCCCAAAAGCCGGACCCGCCGGCCCGCCTCTGAGGGAGGAAAGCTCTCCCGCTTAGATATCGAAGCTCCCCTTGTGCTCTCCGTTCATCACATAGTAGACCTTGTTCTCCTCAGGCTTTACATACAGCTCTATGCCCTGCAGGTCTCCCGCCTTCTGCTTCAGCTCATCCTTCCAGATGCCCCGGACGATTTTTTCCAGATCCTCCATTGTCCAGGCCTTTTCCGCATACTGAATCTCCAGAGAGATCTTGGCTTCCGCCTTCTTCGCCGTGCTTCTGGGGGCTTTTGCGCCGGTTTCTTTAGCTGCCTTTGCACCGGTGGTCTTGGTCGCCTTGGTTTCCGCCGCCTTGGATGCCGTTTTCTTGGCAGGCGCCTTCTTGCTGCCCGTGGCTGTCTCTTCCGCTACCTTGGTCTCTGCTGCCTTATCTTCTGTCTTTATGTCCTCTACCTTGGTTTCGATAGCTGTCTCCGTAGCCTTCACTTCGGTTTTCGTAGACTTTCTTGGCATGATAACACACTTCCTTTCCCTACTTGCTCTATCTTTGTTACCTCCCCCGGATCATGATCTGACCCGATTTAAGCATTTTAATCCATTTTTGCTAAAATGTCAACTAAAATGGGATTTTTCCGATTTTTTCAGGCTCGACCCGCCAAAAAAGCGCCTTCAGCGCTTTTTTGCTTCCTTGTCCCCAAAGCATGTACAAGCTTTCGGAGGACAGATAGGCTTTTGGGAGCTTTCTTGAAGCTTTTAACTACCATTCGATGCGAAAAACATTGGCCTTGGGATCATAATAGGCCCTGACGCCCGGGATATAGGTTATGACCGCATTGATTTCTATAATGAATACTCCGTCTTCATTCACATAGGGCTGTCCGCTCATGAGATTTTCCTCCCCGTCCACCAGCAGAAAGGTTCTTCCCACCTCCGCAGTCACCTTGCGCCCTCCTGCGCATATACTCAATATATTGTTTTCAAAGCTATAGTCAAACAACTCGGGCCTGCTTTTATGCATGGATTCCAGAATATACAAGATCGGACTATAGACGCTGTCATGGTCAACCACGCTCAGCACCCCAAAAGTGTTGGGCTCCTGCCCGTTTACCAGCACCTTACAGTACAGCTTATCCGCAGGAACAAACTTGGCGGCATCCGACTCCGGTATGGACTTAAAGGGATATACATAGGAGACGTCTTTCCCGAAACGGCCCCCAAGGCGCTGGGGAACCATTGAAGACAGCGCCCTTGTATCTCCGGGCAGAGAGGCAAATTCTATCCTCTCCTCCGGCACGCCTTCCGTCCGCGCCTTCACCACAATGGCCCCGGCAGCCCTTGTAGAGCGCAGGAACACTCTGTTCACCCCGCACTCCCCGTAGACGAAGGATTGGTGAATCACACTGTCGTCCCTGCCGAAGCCCCGGAATCGCCCGCTGTTGTAGCCCCCCAGAAAGACCGCCTCCCCGCTGACGGAGAAGCTGATTTTCTTATCCCAGAGGGGACATACCCTGCCCTCCTTGTCCGTGACCTCCACGTCCAGATAAGCAATGTCCACCCCGTCCGCCCAAAAACCCTCGTCACCGGTATGGAGCGTAAGCCTTACCCTCTCCGGCTCCCCTGCCGTCTCCAGCCTATCCTGAGCCACAAGAGCCCCTTCATAATCAAATGCCCTTGCCTCTATGACTCCTGACCGGGTGACGTCTATGTGAGGGAATGCAAACACAAAGGTATGCTCTGGCTTGCGGCACACACCCGCGTTCTTTCCGTTTATGGAAAGCTCCACTCTGGCTATGCCGTAGCTTCCCACCACATAGACTGTCTTGTCCTTGGGATTCCGGTATCCGTATTCCCCCGTCTTTCTCCACGCGCCCTCCCGGAATTCCTTCAGGGCATAGCGATATGCATTCTGCCCTTCCTCAGGATAATTCCAATGCCCCAGAATGCAAATCCGGGGCACGGGGGACTGCATCACCTGAAACACATGGAAATTCTGTTTCTTCACCCGTACCGGATCCACACGGCCGCTCATTCTGGCATTCTCGCTATAGGCCTGCCTGCCGTGCTGCGCCGAATCCGTCCAGCAAAGAGCCGCAGCGGCGCAATACACATTCTTTCCCGACGCTCCGCCGATACGGTCATGAAAGAATTCCTCATAGCCTTTTGCAGCGCATAGGGCAAACTCCTCCGCAGTCAGGTCATAACAGTCCCCTCCGGGGGCCTTTCTGCCCATCTTGCCCAGCCATAGGTTGTCGTAGTCATAATTCGGCGGCGAGAAGTCGTCCCACACCCTTCTGGGGGATTCTTCCCTGAGATACTCCGTCTCCGTCACAGGCATTTGGGAAGCGATGAAAGGCGCCCCATGGCGGTTCAGCATGGTCCCCACATATTCCGCCTCCATCACCACATCCTCCGTGTTGATGGTCCTGCACCCCATGAAACGGCCGCCTTGGGGATCCAGCTCCTGCTTCAGCAGGCGCATCTGCCTCATATGTTTCTTTCCTATGGAATTGTTTCCGGCCTCCCAGAAGAAGACGGAGGGACTGTTTCTGAAATAGATGATCACGTCTCTCATCAGCTCCATACGCTGATTCCACTGCCTGCCGAAGCTCTCCCTCTCCTTGTCCCCCGCAGGCTGGGTGCATACCACCCCATACCTGTCGAAGGCGCGAATGTCCGCAGGCGAACCGGCCACATGCATGAACCGAATATGATTGGCATTGCTCTCCCGGATCCAGCCGGCATCCGCATCCCTGAGCCAGTCCGGCACCGTCCCCATGGCAGCCCACTCATTGGCGGCTCTCTGGGCATAGCCGGTGAGCCATACCTGACTGTCATTCACGAACAGCCCCTTCCCGCCTACATACTCCACCTTCCTGAAACCGGTAGTGATCTCCGTCTGGTCAATGACCTCACCGTCCTGAAGAAGCCGTATCTGCACCTGATACAAATGAGGCGCCTCCGGGTGCCAGAACCGCAGCCCCTCCACCCTTGCCTCTCCCCGAAGCACAACGGTTCCCGGAGATTCCGTGCAGGTTGCCGATGCTTCCTCTTCCGGCACAGGCTCAAACCCATCCCCCTTTTTCACATAGGCGTCCTCGGGGACAACGGTGAGCCGGGGCCTTAAGTCCTTTGGCGATGCCGCCCTCACTGTCTCCTCCCCCGAGAGAATATGTCCCACCTGCCTCCCGCCCTCCAGAATCAATACCTCCAAAGCGGCTCTGCAATCCTGCCCGGTCTCGTTTTTCACCTGAGCCTCCCCGTGAACCACCGCACACCCTTCAGCGATCCGGAAGTCGGTTCCATATACATATATTCCTTTGGTGCGCAGATTGCTGTACAGCGGCAGGGTCAGATACAGCCGAGGCTTCACATGAAGGCGAACGTTTCGGGAAAGCCCCCCTACGCTGGGATTGAAGTCATTGCAGTTCCAAAAATAGGGCACCCCCCGCTTGGTGCCGGCAGGCATCTCCTCTGCAGTCAAAGAGGCCACGAACTCCCCCGGAACAGCATCCGGATGATTGGGCGTCTCGGCGGCAAAATAATCCAGATTTCTGCTGGACGTATTATCTGTGGCCACGGCCACCAGATTCCTGCCGCCCCGGTTCATATAGGGTGTAAGATCAAAGCCGAAGGGCGCTACTCCCGCCTCGCAGTATCCGGCCAGCGTCCCGTTCACATATAGATAGCAGGTCTGCCGGACTCCCTCGAACTCCAGAAAGAATTTCCCCTCCCCGGTTCCCTCCGGCTCCTCGAACCACTTCCGGTAGCAGGAAAAGGTCCTCTTCTGTCCGCTGCCCGCATCCTGTATCCGGTCCAGAAACAAATCTTCGTCATTGAAGGTATGGGGAAGCCCCACCTCCTCCCATCCCTCCTCCTGATACTCCGTCTCATAAAAGAAACGTCCCTTGCAATCTTTTGTAGCCTCCAGCGCACTGCCCAGAGGAAACACATCCGCCAGCCGAAACTGCCAGCCGTAGTTGAAATTGTAGACCGCACTTATCATTTTTATGCCTCCTATTCCGGTTCCGTATGTATCCATGGCCATGCCCCCAAGGACAGCCGCGGCGCTTTCCCTCCCAAAGATACGGTTCTATATATTATCAGTTTACAACAATTTCAGCCAAGCTTCATCTATTTTATTGCTGTTTTCTCTCCATACTTGCATTATATTGTTGTTATCCCTTCCTTAAAGTACAGCAGCATGCCCCTTTTGCGCCTCTCGGAGGAAAAGACGGCCCTCCTATCCTGCAGACCAGAGACCGCTGGGCCGGTATGCAGCTTGACGGGCCTCTCCGGGATTTCTTCCCGCCACAAACAATAGAATCCGCGCTTCGCAAGTCTTCTATTGTCATGAATAACAAGAGACTGCCGCAGCCTGCAGCAGTCTCCAACGGCTTATCGCCGGTCCCATATTCAAAAACAGATCTGCGCCCTCCCGGAAATCCCCACGGAATCCCTTAAGCGGTAACTCCTCCGCACATAACGCTTTTTAAAAGCCTTTTATGGTTTCTCATGCCTTGGCAAAAACGCCAAAATACAAAAGCACCACGATTCCCAACACAATCCGATACCATCCAAACACCTTAAAATCATGCTTTTTGATGTATCCCATCAAAAACCGCAGCACAAACAAGGATATCACAAAGGAGACCGCCGTGCCGATGACCAGCAAAAGCAGCTCCAGCCGGGTAAACGCAAAGCCGAAGTCCACCACCTTCAGAAGGCTTGCCCCAAACATTACCGGAATGGCAAGGAAAAAGGTGTATTCCGCCGCCACGGTCCGGGACACGCCTATGAGCAGGGCCCCAACAATAGTGGCGCCGGAGCGGGAGGTTCCGGGAAACACCGCCGCAATCAGCTGAAACACGCCTATGAGCAGGGCTGTCTGGTAGGTGATCTGCGACAGAGCCGTCACCTTGCAGTTTCTTCCCTTGTTCCAGTTCTCAATCAAAATAAACGCCACACCGAACACCGCCAGCGCAATGGCCACGCAGGGCGGATTATAGAACAGCTCGTCAAACACATCATCGAACAGCACGCCGATGATGGCCGCCGGCACGCAGGAAACCAAAATCTTGAACCACAGAATCCAGATATCCTTTTTGAACCAGGCCATGATTCCCTTTCCGCCCTCTTTCTCCCTCTCTCTCTTTGTCAGGGCAAAGGGCCATATCTGATTCCAGAACAAAACCACCACCGCCAGAATCGCTCCCAGCTGGATCACTACCTCGAACATCCCGAAAAACTTCGTGCTGGTGCCCTCAAAGGGAATCAGCTGCTCCACCAGAATCAAATGCCCCGTGCTGCTGATGGGCAGCCATTCCGTAATTCCCTCCACTATACCATAGATAATCGCCTTTATGACTTCCAACATCTTGTTTCGCCTCCTATTCCGGTTCCGTCTCTTTTCCTAATGGGCCGTTTCCGAGAAGGATTTCCCTCCCCTGCCCTATGTCCGGGATGGAACCTGCTTTTTATTGATCCGGCACATCCCCCAGAAACTGCATCATCTCTCCATAACAGCCCTTTGCGTCCTCATACCCCTGCCGATACAGCTCCATCAGCTTCTCCAAGTTCTTTTCCACTCTTCCCACGCCTATATCCTTTTTGGGGCGAATAACAAAAACCTGACCGCTCTTCCTCATCCGCTCTACATAAGCCGTCTGCGCGGCATAGTGGACATGACGCCAAGACATCAGCTCCGCCACCTTGGGATACCTCAGATACCTAAGCCCAAGCAGCAGCGACTGGGAGGAGGGCTTGCGCACAAACCCCTTTTCCTTGGTAAGAACCACCACATTCTTTCGATTGCCGTCCACCACCGATCTCAGCAGCGGAATGGAATCGCTGATGCCGCCGTCCAGATAGAGTCTGCCGCCTATCTTCACGTTTCTGGACACCAGCGGCAGGGAGGCCGAAGCCCTGAGCTTGTCAATGTCCTTCTTCATGTCCCGAATGCGAAAATACTCCGGTTTTCCCGTCACAATATCCGTGGCGACGCTGAAGGCTCTGCCTCTGTATCGGTCAAAGGTTTCATAATCATAAGGGTTGAGATACTCCGGAATCAGATGATAGCACATCTGCACATTGAACAAATCCCCCGTGGTTATCAGACTCTCCCAGCTGCAGTACCTCTTGATGTCCAAATAGTCCAGCGTCACGTCACGGCTCCTGCCCCGCTGCTTCGACAGATAGCTGCACATATTCACGGCTCCCGCCGAAACGCCGTACACGCTGGAAAACTCAATCTCCTTATCCAGAAAGAAATCAAGCACTCCCGCGGTATAGACCCCTTTCATGCCGCCGCCCTCCAGTACAAGGCCCGCTTGATACATACTAATCCCACCTTTCTATCCTCAAATACCGGACTCCCGCGCCCTGCGGATACCTCCAAAAAGCCGCCGTCATTTCCCCGCGCCGTACTCTTCCCTGACAAATCTGCCAAAAGCCTCGAAAGATCGCTCCACCTTCTCCGTATCTATGCAGTACGCCATGCGAAAATATCCCGGCGCCCCAAAAGTATCCCCCGGCACCAGCACCAGATCATATTTCAAAGCCTTCCTGCAGAATACCTTGGCATCCTGCTCCAGCGCCTTGGGGAAAATATAAAAAGTTCCTCCGGGCTTCACGCAGGCAAAGCCAAGCGCCGTCAGCTCCTTATAGAGCAGTTCCATGTTGGTCTCATACACGCTCAGGTCTGCCGTCAGCTCCAGCGTCTGCGCCACAGCCAGCTGGATGATGGAGGGCGGGCAGTTGTGCCCTATTCCTCTGGAAATCTGCCCGCACATATTTATCATGTCCTCGGCCTCTTTACACCGGGGATTCACTGCCACATACCCGATGCGCTCTCCCGGAATGGACAAGGATTTGGAAAAAGAGTAACACATAATCGTATCATCATAAAAGGCGGAGACGCAGGGCGCCTCCACGCCCGCAAACACGATCTCCCGATAAGGCTCGTCGGAAATCAGATAAATAGTATGTCCATATTCCAGAGACTTTTTTCTCAGCAGGTCGGCCAGCCTCCCCAGCGTCTCTTTGGAATATACCACGCCCGAAGGATTGTTGGGGGTATTCACAAGAACCGCCTTCACCTTATCCGTCAGCATTTCCTCAAATTCACCGAAATGAATCTGAAAACCTTCCGTGTCCGGAGGCACTACTTTCAGCACCGCTCCCGACAGATTCACATAAGGATTGTATTCCGGAAAAAAAGGGGCAAAAGTCAGGATCTCATCGCCGGCCTCCGTCACCAGACGAAAGGCATGGGCCAATGCGCCTGCGGCGCCGGAGGCCATAAAAATATGCTCCTTCCGGTAGGGCAACCCAAAACGCCGCTCCAGAGAAGCCGCCACAGCCTCTCTGACACTGGCGATGCCCAGACTGGGACTATAGCCGTGAAGCTCTGCAGTCGCCCTCTCAACCAACATATGAACCAATGCATCCGTAAATTCCCTTGGAACGGGAACCGAAGGGTTGCCAAGACTATAATCAAACACATTCTTATAGCCGATCTCCTGTCCCCTTGCCGTGGCAAACTCCGACAGCTCTCTGATAACGGATTTTCCCTTCAGCATATCCTTATATTTTTGAACCAGCATTTCACCATCCCTTTCCGAACGCCGCATATTTCCCGCCGGCGCCCTTGTCTCCTATCGTTCCGTCAATGCCGCCCTCCCCCTTGCGGACGTCTGTCCTCTCTGCTTTGAAAGGGGCGCTTTTCCTAAAAATTATATCACGTTTTTCATCCATTACAAGAGGCTCTCTCTTGAAATCATCTATCGTTTCCGACGCCTCCCTTGCCTGCGACAGCCATAAATTCCTTTCTTGTACAATTGGTCAGTTCCCTGATCTGCCCTTCGTCAAATCCCCTCTTTATCATTCGCCCTATTACCAAAAATCTTTCTTCCCTCTTTCCGTCTCTTTTACCTTCTTTCCTCCCGGCCAGTCTCTCCTCTTTCATCAATTCCTCAAACGCCTTACACATTGGCAGCTCCTCCTTCTCTATCTTATACAGCAATCTTTTTATGTGCAGATGCCTTGCTATTGCCCGCTCCGTCTCTGATCCAAGCTTCCGAAAGCTGTCCGTTCGGAACAATTGCTTCAACTTTTCCCTATCTCCCCGGCACTGCATAGCCTGAAAAAACTCCTTCAAATCCGTCTTATATGTCTCAGGATTCACATAATCCGCTTCTGCCAAACAAAAGCCGTAATCAAAAAATCCCTTTCCCGACAGTTTTCCCAGCTCCGTGGTTTTCCGGCACAACTGCGAAAGCTTCTGCTTTCCTTTCCAATGTCCCTCCCCCAAGTACAGCACCATTGTGACCATAGGCAGAATCCGATCGCTTTCCTTCACCCTGCTTTTTCTTTCGCGGTAACCAGCATAGGCTTTTTTGTCTCTATGTTCCTGCGCCAGCCTATTTATCTGATATTCATAGTCACATGCATCATAGACCATTATGCGCTCCGGCATGCTATAATCCGACTCCGTCTCTATTTCTATCCCATAACAAATATTCCTATCCACATCCTCCATGAGGACGTCCCTCTCCATCTCTCCGGAACCGCTCCCCAGAGAAGGGTACTTCCTCTGCCGCAGTCTCAGATTCTCTGGGAGCACAATGCATTCACCGTCATAAAGCACGATATTGACCAACTCCGCAAACCGTCTGCAGTCAGAAAAGTATGGCCGATCTCCTACGTTCTTTCTCCCCATATGTCCTTTCCGGCCAATGTATGCATAGGGTACAGCTATAGCCGCCCCTCGTCGCCCTCAGCCATTTTTATTATTTTCGTGAAATATGGCCGATGCCGCCGGAATCAGATATATTCCATACCCGATGATTCGCCCCGCCGAACGGCGGAACAGAAGATTTCACGCAGAGAGCCTCCCCCTTCCTGATTTTCATTCGGAGGTTTAGCTTCCTTGCTTTCTATCATATAAAACAGCTCCCCCGCTGTCAATAACAAAATCTTCGCAAAACAACAATTACAAGATTGCCTTTGCCAAGTCAATCTGCTACACTCATACCAGAATCGTCAAAATTTCACGCAGGAGGATGCATACATGAATTCCATAGACAAAATTGATCGAAATTTTGAGGTAAAAACCATAATCGAAGATACTCTGAACTTTTTCAGCTCTCTGGATACGCCTTTCCGCATTCACGGGCTGATCTCCACGCCAAAAGGCTTCGCGCGCATGCCGGAGGAAACGGCAATGGCGGTAAACGAAGGCGTTGCCATGCTTTTCCGCAACACGGCCGGAGGAAGGCTGCGTTTTCGCACCAATTCCCCCAAGGTGGCCATCCGGGCCAAGATGGACAACATAGGTAAAATGCCTCACTTTGCCCTTTCGGGCAGCGCCGGCTTTGACCTTTATGAGGGCAGCATCTATCGGGGAACCTTCATTCCCCCCTTCGACATCGAGGACGGATATGAATCTATGATTGTTCTGTCCGGCATCAAAGAACGGGATCTCACTGTCCACTTCCCTCTCTACAGCAATGTCATATCTCTGGAGATCGGGCTCTGTGAAGGCGCCACCCTGTCACCTGCCCCGGACTATGGCCGGAAGCTTCCCGTCGTGTACTATGGTTCCTCCATCACTCAGGGCGGCTGTGCTTCCCGCCCCGGCAACTGCTATGAAAATATCATCAGCCGCAATCTGGACTGCGACCACATCAATCTGGGCTTTTCAGGATCGGCAAGAGGGGAGGACGTGATAGCCGATTACATCGCAAACCTCCCCATGAGCGTATTCGTCTATGATTACGACCATAATGCCCCCAGCGTGGAACATCTCCGGAATACCCACAGGCCCATGTTCCGGCGCATACGTGAGAACAATCCTCTTCTGCCTATTGTAATGGTATCAAGGCCTCAGCCCAATCCAACCGCCGAAGAGCTTCAGCGCCGGGACATCATCAGATCCACCTACGAGGAGGCTTCAGCCGCCGGGGACAGAAATGTATACTTTATAGACGGAAGCGCCATGCTGGGCCAGTTCGGCGGAGACAGCGGCACCGTAGACAGCTGTCATCCCAATGACCTTGGCTTTATGTGCATGGCCAAGTCCATCGGGGAGGTCGTAGAGCGAATCCTGAACCGATCCACTCCCCTATAAGCGCCGTCTCCATTTCCATAACCAGCAAAACCCTGCCCCGGACACCGGCCAAAACCACGACAGCCTCGGCAAGGTCTGTTGGTTTTGTCAAAACAGCCATACAGCGGATCTTGTATCACACAGTTCTCCGTTGTATGGCTGTCCCATAGTCTCTATTCCTCCGCCCACATCAAGGCGCATCTCACGGCCCGCTGCCATCCTCTCAAAAGCTGCTGCCGCCTGCCCTCTTCCATTGCGGATTCAAATACCTTGCCCAGCTGCCAATTTTCTCTGATCTCTTCCCTATCCTTCCAGTAGCCCACAGCCAATCCTGCCAGATACGCCGCCCCCAGAGCCGTGGTCTCGATGCACTTAGGCCTCTGAACCTGCGTATCCACAATATCCGCCTGAAACTGCATCAGAAAGTCATTGGCGCTGGCTCCCCCGTCCACCTTCAGACTCTTCAGGCAGATACCGCTGTCCTGCTCCATGGCCCTGATCACGTCCCCGGTCTGGTAGGCGACGGCCTCCAGCACTCCCCGGACGAAATGTTCCTTGGCGCAGCCTCTGGTCAGCCCCACCACGGTTCCTCTGGCATACTGGTTCCAGTAGGGCGCACCCAGCCCCGTAAAGGCCGGCACGATATACATTCCCGCCGTGTCCTCCACAGCCTCACAATACTTCTGGGACTCCGAAGCGCTCTTCAGCATCCGCATACTGTCCCGGAGCCACTGGATTCCTGCCCCCGCCACAAAGACGCTGCCCTCCAGAGCATAATCCGGCTCCTCAGAAACCCCTGCCGCGATGGTGGTCAGCAGCCCAGACTTGGAGGAAATAGCCGATTTGCCCGTGTTCATCAATAGAAAGCAGCCTGTGCCGTAAGTGTTTTTTACCTCGCCCTTCTCAAAGCAGCACTGCCCGAACAAAGCTGCCTGCTGATCCCCTGCCGCGCCTGCGATGGGAATTTCCGCCCCCAGCACGGAAGCCGCCGTATGCCCGAAGACATATCCCGAAGGGCGCACCTCGGGCAGAATACTCGCCGGAATGCCGAACCGCTCCATGATCTCCTGATCCCAGACAAGCCTATGAATATCAAAAAGCATGGTTCGGGAGGCGTTGGTATAATCCGTGGCATGAACCGCCCCCTTGGTAAGATTCCAGATCAGCCAGCTGTCCACCGTACCGAACAACAGCTCACCCGCCTCGGCCCGCGCTCTGGCTCCGGGCACGTTCTCCAGAATCCAAGCGATCTTGGACGCGCTGAAATAAGCATCCGGAATCAATCCCGTCTTCTCCCGTATCTTCCGGTCAAAGCCGTCCTTCTTCAGCTCTTCGATCATATCCGAGGTGCGGCGGCACTGCCAAACGACGGCATTATATACCGGCTCCCCCGTGTTTTTATCCCAGAGGACGGTGGTTTCCCGCTGGTTTGTGATGCCGATGGCCCCAATCTCGTCCGCTCCCGCTCCCAGCATGGCCATGGATTCCATAGCCACCGCCAGCTGGGAGGACCAGATTTCCATGGGTTTATGTTCCACCCAGCCCGGCTTGGGATAAATCTGTGTAAATTCCTTCTGCGACATGGAGCAGACATTGCCAGCCTTGTCAAACAAGATGCACCGTGAGCTGGTGGTTCCCTGATCCAAAGCCATAATGTATTTCTGCATATACAAGCCTCCTATTCCCGTTCCGCCCCCCGGCAGCGCCGCTCTTCCCTCCCCGCCGGCCATGATCCGTCCCCTGCAGTTTCTGCCCGCCATGCCTGACCGAACCGGGTCTATGGCCAGCTTCCGCCTTCCCATAGCCGCCGGGAGGAAACAGCCTCAAAGCTCATGTCCAAGGACGGCCGCCCTATATCAATCGTTCAAGTCAACGGTGGCTCCGCCCTTCACTTCCACGTACTTCTTGTCATCGCAATGCAGCCACACGCTGATGGCAGAAGGATTATAGACCATTTCATTGTTTCCGGAGAACTTCAGGTTCTTGGCCGCATCCATATAATCGATGATCTCGATATTGGTAGCATACCAGATATCCTCCTTGCCCCCCGCATATTTGCAGAACTCCTCGATCACCTCCCAATTGTGGGCGCCGTCAAATTCATAGCTGTGCCCCCACACGTACATCAGCTTCAAGTACTGCTTTTTCTGGAAATTCACAAAGTACTCCGCCTTCTTCATCAGCTCCGGATCCGTGTGATGACAAGTAGGATGCCACTCCAGCGGATCCTTGGGCAGCTCGTAGTCCGCTCTGGAGCCCACCACTCTTCCATAGGCGATCCCCAGCTGCTTAAACAGCTGTTTGATCTCCTCGCTGTAGGAGCCGTTGGGATACGCATGTCCCCGAACCAGCCCCCCTGTCAGACTCTCCAGCCCCTTCCTATCCTCCAGAATCTCTCTGGCCACTTCCACCAGCGGGCAGCGGGCGATGGTAGGATGCACCAGACAGTGGGTTGCCACCTCATGGTTCTTGTACAATTCCCGGATCCTATCCTTTGCAATACGGGAGGGATCCCGCTCAATGAGCCCATAATTCAGATTGAAGGTTCCTTTGATGCCGTACTTGTCAAAAATCTCCACCAGCCTCTCATCCTGAATCTTTCCGTCATCATAGCTCATAGTCAGCGCCTTGGCCTTCCCCTCCGGGAAACATGTGTAAACGTTCATCTTTTTTCCATCCTTTCTCTCAGCTTATGTTTATAGTTTTCCTTACCCCTTTTGCTGCCACATTAACATTTCAGCCGACGAATTCCGCGGACATAAAATTCATTCCGCCGGTCTCACCATATTCGCCGTCCTGTCCCCCATAATCCTATGGTACATATGAAAATATTCCTGAAACGACAGCTCTCTGCCGTATGTGAGCACTTCCATTTCCACGCCCATCAGCTCCACCAGCAGCCCCGTGGGCTTCATGCCGTTTCGCAGGTAAAAGGCCTTCCTGCGCAGACGATCCTTTGCATTTTGGGCCGTTTCTCCTGCTGCTCCGGTCGTCCGCTCGATCTCCACCACGATTTTTTCCGCCCCATACCGTTTCCGAAGCTCTCCCAGAGTCTCGCCTCCCAGCCCGCTCCCCTGATGCTTTTGAGCAATGGCAAGATAATCCAGCAGCGCCAAGTCTCCTGACAGAAGCATAATAGCCAGACCGCAGAACTCCCCCTGCCCATTTTCTATTGCCAAAATATCGAAAAAACCCTCCTGCCGCTTTTGCAGCATAAAGGAAAAAGGCTTCTTTTCCGACTCCGGAAAAGAGGCCTCATACAGCCTCCGAACCTCCTCCAGCCGCTCCTCAGTCCATACTTCCTTTAACATAAATCCCTCTCCCTACAACAGTTCCGTCACAAGTCCGCCCCAAGCCTACAACCGCCCTTCTGCAATCTGCCACAAGCTTACGACAGTCTTGTCGCAATCTGCAACAGCTCTGCCCCAAGCCTACGGCAAACCAATCCTGCAACAGCCTGACAACAATCCATCACACCACCCCACGGCATCACCCCCATGAAGCAGCGGTTTATACCGGGCATCTCACACGCTGGCCTCATGATGAATCTGAAGCTCATACAGCTTCTTATAGATGCCCTCCTGAGCCAGCAGCTCCTGATGAGTCCCCTGCTCTCTGATCTTCCCTTTGTGCATGACCATGATGCAGTCCGCATGCTGAATGGTAGAAAGTCTGTGAGCCACCATAATGGTGGTTCGCCCCCGCATCAGCTTTTCCAAAGCCTCCTGAATCAGCAGCTCCGTCTCCGTGTCGATATTGGCGGTGGCCTCGTCCATCACCAGTATGCTGGGCTTATGGGCCAGTGTTCTGGCAAAGGAAAGCAGCTGCCTTTCCCCTGCGGAGAAGGTAGCCCCCCGCTCCGATACAGGCTCCTGATAGCCCCCCTGCAGCTTTTCTATGAAATGAGAGGCATTCACGTACTCCGCCGCAGCCTTCACGTCCTGAGCGGGAATGTCCTCATTGTACAGCCGGATATTTTTCTCCACATTCCCCTCAAAGATGAACACATCCTGCTGCATCTGACCGATGGCCCCCCGCAGCTGTTTCTTGGAAAGCCTGCGGATGTCCACCCCGTCCACATAGATGTTTCCCTTCTGAATATCATAGTATCTTCCGATCAGATTCAGTATGGAAGACTTCCCGGCCCCGGTGGCTCCCACAAAGGCCACGCTCTGGCCCGGCTCTATGACGAAGGACACATCCCTCAGCACATAATTCTCCCCGTCGTAGGCGAACCATACATGGGAAAACTCGATGCGGCCCTTGATCTCCGGCAAGATCACCGGCTCCTGATCCTCCTTCACCAGCGGCTCCTCGCTCATGATGGTAAAAATCTTTTCGGCGGAGGCAATGGAGGACTGCAGTGTGGAAAACTGCTCCGCAAGCTCCTGAATGGGTTCAAAAAAAGACTGAATATACTGGGCGAAGATATAGAGCGTGCCGATGGAAATCACATTGCCCAGCACATCCCTGCTGCCCATCCCCAGCACGATCATCAGGGAAATAATGCTCAGTATGTATATGATGGGCCGGAAGATGGCAAACACCATCATCTCCCTATAAAAAGCCTTGTACAGCTTGTAATTCTTTTCGTCAAACTCCTCAAACTTCCTCTTCTCCCTGCCGAAAATCTGAATGATCCTCATGCCGGAAATATTTTCCGAGAGAAAAGTGTTGATGTCCGTAAGCCGGGTTCTCGATATGCGGTATGTAGCCCTTGCGATTTTGCGGAAAACCACCGTCAGCACGGCCACGAAAGGCAGCAGCACAAAGGAAATCACGGCCAGCTTCCAGTCCAGCATCAGCATCACCGCCGCAAGGCCTATGATCTTCACAATATTGCGAAACAGCCTCACCAGAATGCCGGAATACATCTCGTCCAGCGCCTCCACGTCATTGGTGACTCTGGTCACCAGCTTTCCCACCGGCGTCAGGTCAAAATAGCGGCTGCTCAGGGACTGAATGTGGGCATACAAATCCTTCCGCACCGTAAGAATAATGCGCTGCCCCGTCTTCTGCAGCAGCCAGGTCTGGGTAATGTTGAACACGAAGCTCAAAACCAATACCACGCCGTACTTTACAGCCGTCTCCACAATGACATCATAATTTCCCTCAGTCTCGAACAGATCAATGGCGTCCCCGATCAGCATGGGGCGGTACAGATCGATGGCCGTCAGCGCCAGCACCAAAAGCAGACAGACGGACACCCAGCCCGCATAGGGCTTCATATAAGAGAGCAGATGCAGCAGAGCACTGCCCTTATAATTTGACTCTATTTTATCCTCCGTCAATGCGCTCATATATCCTCCTGAAATTCTCCTGATCTCCCATGCTTCTGCGCATCCTGCGCCGGAACATTTCGTCTCTTTGCCGCCCCTCAAGGGGGCAATAAAAAAGTCAGGCACATTTTCTCCTCTTCAAGGCCAAACCCGGAAAAGATTTCCCCTTCCCAAGGCCAGACAGGTTTCCCCTTCCCTAGGTCTCTCCTGAGGCGCCTCGGTAATTTCCCTCTACATGGCAGTCAATTCCTGCTCCAGCTGCTGCTTCTCATGAATGTGGGCGTAGAAGCCGTGGAGCTTTAACAGTTCTTCGTGGGTGCCGTACTCCGTCAGCTCCCCTTCCGTCAGCACCGCCACATGATCCGCCTTCTGCAGCGTGGAAATCCGGTGGGCAATAACTATGGTAGTCTTCCCCCGGCGCAGCTTCATCAGGTTCTCCAGAATCTGCTCCTCCGTGTCCGTATCCACCGCCGACAGAGAATCGTCCAGAATCAGCACCGACGCATCCATCAGCAAGGCTCTGGCAATGGAGCTTCTCTGCTTCTGTCCCCCCGACAAGGTAACGCCCCGCTCCCCTACCAAGGTTCTGTATTCCTCAGGAAATTCTACAATATTGTCATGGATGCAGGCCGCCTTGGCAGCTCTGCGGATACTCTTGCGCAGCTCCGGATACTCGCTGATGCGCTGCTCCAGCCCGAATGCAATGTTCTCCTCCAAGGTATCCGAAAACAGAAAATTCTCCTGAGGCACATAGGCCATGTCACGGTGCAGCACTGCCAAAGGGTACTCCGTGATAGGCTTTCCGTCCAACAGCAAAGCCCCCTCCTGACAGTCATACACCCGCAAAAGCAGATCAGCCAAACTGGACTTACCGCTGCCGGTTCTGCCCAGAATCCCCAGCATCTCCCCCTCCTTCACATGAAGGCTCACATTCTTCAGCACGGGCTCCTGTCCGTCGGGATAGGTAAAGGTAAGATTGTTCAGCGTGATGTCCCCCCTGATATGGACATTCTCTGAATCCGCTCCCTCCGCCTTGTCCACGATGTCCGGCTCCTCCCGGAAGATACAGGCTATCCTCTGAAACGCCGCTATCGCCTGACTAAAGCTATTGATGCAGTCGCCGCAGGCAATCATGGGCCACACCAGCATTCCGATATAGGAATTGAACGCTACGAACTGGCCGATGGAGATCTGTTCCGCCAGCACCATCCGCCCTCCGAACAAAAGCGTCAGAAGAAGGCTCAGGCCCGTGACCAAGTCCAGCAAAGGCCCGAACACCGCCCTCAGCTTCACCACGGAAAGATTCTTCTCCATGCTGTTTACACTGGCCTTTTCAAAAGCCTTGAAGTCCTCTTCCTCCTGCACGAAGGCCTTCAGCACCCGCACCCCGGCCAGACTTTCCTGCACCTTGTCGGACAGGGCGGAAAAAGCCTCCTGCCTTCTGGTCTGCCGTCTCTTTGACTCTCCTCCATAGAAATAGCACCCTACAGCCACCAAGGTCAACGGAACGAAGGCCAGAATCGTCAGCTTGAAGTCCACATAGATCACCATTTTCACCAGCACCATGACGGTCATCACCACGGCGTCGAAAGCAGTCACTACAGCAGGCCCTACCGCCATGCGCAGAGCCTGCAGATCGTTGGTGAAATGGGCCATCAGATCCCCCGTCTTATGACTATTGAAATATCGTGCGGACAAAGTCTCAAGATGTCCGAACATATCGTTCCTGAGCCGGTACTCAATGCCTCTGGCGGCGCCGAAGATAAAGAATCTCCATCCAAACCGCCCCAGCATCAGCACTGACCCGGCGGCGAAGATCTTCCAGATCAATGGCAGAACCCCGTCAAAGTCCAGCTTATTCTCCGTCAATCCGTCAATGATCTCACCGGTAAACTGAGGAATGTACAAATTCGCCATGTCCACCAGCAAAAGCAAGACGACTCCAGCCGTATAATACCATTTGTATCTCATTATGTAAGGAAATAGCGAAAACTTTTTCTGCTCCATCTTACAATTGCACCCATCGTTTCCTTTCTATCTCTTTCTCCGTCACACAATACTCCGGCGACATCATTCCCCTTTTCTCCCTCATGCTCTCGAAACGCCCCACTTCTCTCCTATCTCAAACAGGATCTCTCCTTCCGTCCCAAAAGACTAGCCATCCTATGGGCTTTCCGTCTCGGACATATCTACTCAGATCTCCCATTTTTCCGTCCCGTCAAGCATCCTCAGCGCCTCCCTCCCCATCACTGCACGGACAAAGTCGTGAATATCCGCCAGCCTTCTGGGAAACACCATACCTCCATAGATCATATCCGTAATGTGCTGATCCGCCCCCGCAGTCATGGGAAGGCCATACTTTTCCGCATACTCTATGGCCAGATCATTGTACTCCGGATGTCCATGGCATTTCTTCGTCCGCCCGGAATGGCAGGCATTCACCCCTTCCACCGCATCCACATACTCCGGAAACAGCCGGACCTCCTTTATATAGTCCGCCTCCCGGAAGGGGTGGGCATGGCTTATTATGCCGCCTCCCTCATGAACCAGCTGAAACTGCTCCTCAACAGTGGCGTCCTTGATCTCCGGATGGGACAGCAGCCACTCCTTATCCAGCCCATAGACCAGAAACTCCGTGGCGCTGTAACAGGACTCCCAGCCGAAAAACACCTGCAGCCCCAGCTTGTCTCCCTGAGCCTTGGCATGCTCGTAGCCCAGACAGTACCGCTCCACCCACTCCTGCCAAGGCAGCTTTCTGTCCACCGCCGTATTTCCATAATAGAAATGATCCGTCACAATGATGCCAGTGTAGCCGCTCTCCGCATAGGCTCTGGCCATCTCCGCCCCAGTGCTGCAGGCGCAGGCGCTGCCCTCGCTGGTATGCATATGTGTCTCGTACAAAAAGCCTTCCTTAATCTTCAACGTAAATCCACCTCCGCCATGGGGCTGGCATGCCCTTCGCTTCCGTTCTCAAACACCGCCGTCACATAATACTGCCATAGAAATCCCGCCTCTGCGGCAAAGGGCAGGGTGGCCAAGGCCTCCTTCTCCTCCTTAGTGACGGTCCTTACCACCTCGAAGGTAAGCTCTTCCTTCTTTTTGCCATACACCCTATAGGAGGCAGCTCCTGGCAGAGGATTCCAGTTCAGCAGAAAACTCCCCCTTCCGTTTTCCAGAGAAATCTCCTGCACAACGAAGCCCTTCACCCCGTCCGGAACCTCCGCCCGCACTTTTCCCGAAGCGTCACGAACCTTCTTAGGTCTGGGAATCTCTTCCACGGGCTTCGGCGCCACCAGCGCCTTCAGAACATCCAGCCTATTGTCTTCCTTATATTCCGCAATGAGACCTGCCACGATATTGGCATAGACCTTTGCCCCGTATTCCTGCAGATGGGCCTTGTCGCAGACCCCCGCCCCATAGGCCCCGTCGGGATATTCCCCCTCCTCCAGCCACAGATAGATATTCTTGCTCTCCTCCTCACCGATCTCGTTCAGATAAGCAGTACTCCTCTCCGCCAGATCCAACAGCGGGATGTCCTGCTCTCCCGCCAGCTCCATCATCTTCTTCCGGTAATTGTTGAACGCAATCTTGAATCTCCCATTCTCGTCCATAATGCGCATGGTGACGGGAGTCACAAAGACGCACTGCACCCCGCGTCTGGCGCAGGCATCGATATATCTTTGCAAAAACCGGGGAAACTCATCCGGTGCTATGTATCTGTTTGGCCGGATGGCCGTGTTGTCGTTGTGGGCAAACTGCACAAACATAAAGTCCCCGGGGCAGATTACCTCCAGCGCCTGATCCAGCTTTCCCTCGTCAAAAAAGGATCTGGCGCTGCGCCCTCCGATGGACCGGTTCTCAATGGCCAGCTCCGGAAGCTCATAGGTCTTTGCCAGAGAATAATCGCATCTCTCCGCCCGGTACACCTTGTACCGATCCGCCCCCCGGAAAAACTGATAGAACACCTGCCCCCAGCCTGCCTGAGGATAAAAACGTTTTTCAAAGCTCTGTACTGTGGAGTCCGAGATCAGGAACACATGCGGCTTCTTTCGCCTCTCCTTCGCCGCCTCCGGCACAATCTCAATATCCTTCAGATACACATCCCCCTCTATCACTTGACCGTGTATCTCCGGCATCGCCCCCATGGTGATGCTTAAGTCAAAGCTCCCGTCCGTCATGCAGGCGATGAACTCAACCTCCTGTTCCTCTCCGGGCTTCACCAGAATCTCCGGCTTCTTTACCACGCCGTTAAGACGCACATGGCAGGTATAAGGGCTCTTTGTAGGGTTCCCCAATACCGCTTTCACCAAATAATTGCTGCCCTCCAGCTCCGTGGACAGCAGAGTCGTTTCTTCATAATAATAGATACCGTAGCCAGTCTCCTCGATCTCCTGCCAGACCCGGCTGTGCAGCCGCCAGCCGTCCTGCTCCTCCTCCAAGAAGCTGCTGCCGTCATTGATCCGGGGCGTTCTGGGATAATATACGCCGTCCACCCAGCCGGCCGCCTCCTGCCCATAAGTCACATCCTTAAACTGAAAACCATACATATCCTTCCTCCCGTCCGCTGCTGATCCCCATCTCCAGGTCAGCTGTATATTTGCAGATCCCATGCAATCGGCTCTGCTTATCTGTCTTCCTGCTCCCCTAAGATACATGAACCGCCCTACTTTTCCGCATACATTCCGCGATCCGCTATGTCTTCCGCGGTCCGCTATGTCTTCCGCGGTCCGCTATGTCTTCCGCGGTCCGCCTTACCTCATCCTAAAGGCACAGCTTTACGATACCACATTACCAATCTTTTCCGCAACATCTATTTTGCCATGACGCAAAACAGCGGGGGCCTATCACCCCCGCAGCTTTCTGATTGCCTTCTCTCCGATCAGGCATTGCCCATGCTCCTTCAGCCGCGCTGTCTGACGCTCCTCGGCTGCATAGAGGCTACCGAACTCCAGCGCCTGAATACACGCCCTGCTGTAGCGCTCATAGGAAGCACGCCCTTTTACCAAATACAGATAATACAATCCGTCCATCTCATACAAGACACTGTCCACCTGCAGATTGGAGGGCAGCACCGCCGCATACTCCATCACCCTTCCAATGCTGGAGAAGGCAAATACCGCAAAACCGGGGCGTTCTGCCTGCTGCTTCCCGCCCTTGCTTTTATCCTCTTGTTTGGGTTTTTCAGCTTCCCCTCCCTCTCCTGCAGCATTCCCGCCGCTCTGGTTCAGCTTCTCTCTGGTTCTCTGCAGAATGCGCTTCATCTCCTTCAGGCATTCAATGAACTGATCCCCTTCATGAACTTCAGGATCTCTTTCGGAAAAGGTCAGAATCATCCCCTGCTCCGGCAGCATCATAATCTGCAGGTCAAAGGCAAATTGAGGCGGCTTATAGCCCACTTCCTCCTGGGCCTGCTCGATGATCTCCTGCACGACTTCCTTCGCCTTCTCGCTTCGCATGATAAAGTCTTTATAATCAATATCATATTCCTCCAACTCCTGGTTGGACAGAAAGCATTTTACCGTCTTTTCATCTATCCGCTCTATTCTCATATCGTTTCCTCATAAAGATGTAGCATCTGCACCTACACGTTTATGATATCATGATATTCGGAATATTTCAATTATATAAGTTTTCCATTTTGATCTAATTCTATACATTTAATAATTTTTTTACAATATAAAGCCGGTACATAAGGGGGGCACAGCCTTCATAACCCTTCCCAATGTACCGGCACTTACATACGCTCTTGTGATACACATTTGAGAGCTACAGCTTCAGCCCTTTCAGCAGATCTCCCAGAGACGTGCCCACAGACCTGCCCGAGCTGTACTGCGCGGTCAGCTTTGCATCCACCTGATCCGGCTTCGCCTCTTCCTCCACGGCCTTCATGCTCAGGCTGATCTTGTTGTTATTTGTATTCAGTACCTTCACCTTCACCGTATCGCCTGCAGCCACCACCTCGGAAGGCACCTTGATCCGCTTCTGGCTCATCTGTGAAATGTGAACCAAGCCGCTGAGGCCTCCTCCGAGATCCACGAACACTCCGTAGGGCATAAGGCTTTCCACCTTTCCCTCCAGCACGGTGCCCGGCGCCATCATGGCGATCTTATGGTTCATCTCCTCCGCCGCCTTCTCCTTCAGCACGTCTCTCGCAGAAAGCACCAGCTTCTTCTTGCCCTTTTCCACAGTGATGACACGCACCTCCATGGTCTTTCCCACGAAGCCTTCCAGATCCTCCACATATTCCAGCGAAAGATGGGATGCGGGAATGAAGCCCCTGATTCCTTCCAGATAAGCCACCACTCCTTTGTTCACCACTTCGCTCACCTTGACAGACAGAACCTTCTTCTCCTCCAGATACGCCTTGAGCTTATCCCAGCCAAGAACCTCCGATGCTTCCACGCAGGACAGCACGATGTTGCCTGCCCCATCGTCCTTCTTCACCACTGTGCCCTGCAGCTTGTCGCCCACATGCACGTCGTTCAGAATCGAAAATGCAGGATCCCTGCTCAAATCCGCCGCTTTGATTACGCCGGGAGCATAATAATCCAGATCCAGCGTCACTTCCTCCTCACCTACATGAATCACGCTCCCCGTCAGTACGTCTCCTTCCTTGATCGTGCGGAAGGAAGCCTCCAGCTCCTTGCTGTAGTCCGCCATAGTCTCCACGGTCTCTTCCGATACAGCCGCTTGGGATCCGGCTGCTTCAGCAGTCTTCTCCAGAGTTTCTGTACCGACAGCGCTTTCCGTCCCCTTCATCTCAACAGCTTTCTCTACGGCCTCCTCTGTTCCCGCAGCCTCCGCTGCCTTAGATTCCGTAATGTCTGTTTTGTTTTCCATTTCCATGATTTCCTCCTCTCCCGTCACAGCCCCTCCGGCAGGTCACTTCCCTGCCCATCCAAATTTTCTCTGCCATTTCTCCGGCAGCGGCTGTCCGGCAAACCTTATATTCCCTATTCTACCACGTATTCTTCAAAATTTATAGTCTTTTTCATGATTCAAATAAAAAATATGAAAGAAAACTCAATTCCCGTAGCAATCCTTGCAGAAAATATGATATACTGTCTGCACGGGACAAGGCCGGATCCAGAGGCCGCAGCTGAGCCCCCTCAAAGAGGCGCTTTTGCTGTCTTTCCGCGAGCAGGGCAAAGCATCCGAAACAAAGGAGGACAACAATATGAGCCAAAACAAAACCACCAAGTACACCGGAACCCAGACAGAAAAGAATCTGCAGGCCGCTTTTGCCGGGGAGTCGCAGGCAAGAAACAAATATTCCTACTTCGCTTCCAGAGCAAAGAAAGACGGTTTCGAGCAGATCGCGGCACTGTTTTTAAAAACCGCGGACAACGAAAAGGAACATGCAAAAATGTGGTTCAAGGAGCTTGAGGGAATCGGCAATACCGGCGAAAATCTTGCCGCCGCTGCCGAGGGCGAGAACTACGAGTGGACAGATATGTATGAAGGCTTTGCCAAAACTGCGGAGGAGGAGGGCTTCCACGAGCTCGCGCATAAATTCCGCATGGTAGCCGCAATCGAAAAGCATCATGAGGAGAGATACCGCGCTCTGCTCAAAAATGTGGAGACGGCCGCCGTCTTTGCCAAGAGCGAGGTCAAGGTGTGGGAATGCCGCAACTGCGGCCATATCATAGTGGGCACTCAGGCGCCTGAAATCTGCCCCGTTTGCGCTCATCCTCAAAGCTATTTTGAAATAAGCGCGGAAAACTATTGACGTCTTCTGCCCCATGGGCATGTCTGGGCCAGAAAGCCGGACGTAACATCGGAAAATATTGCATAATGCCCGAATCAAATGGCTTTTAAATGTTTTTTGCCGAAGACAACGAGAGAGGGTGTATTGATCACTTGGAATCAATACACCCTCTCAAACTGTTTGGTCCAACGGACTTTACCTCCTTTTCCTATCCAGCTCTTCCGCCCTTCCATTTCACTCTCTGCCTCTTCCACACATTTCTTGTACCAGATGTACCGCCACGGCTGGAATTCATTCCTTTTTCAATCCGTCGCTCCTTGTTTCTGCTGTGTACTTACAGAGCTTCATTCTTAATCATTGTAATCCTTATTCAGTTGTCAGCATGGAAGTCGTTCTCTCTATTTCTTGTTTTGCTGTTTCTGATATCATTATATGATGCCAAAAGCAATTTGTCAATATATTTTTGTATTTTTATTGAATTATTTGATTTTACTGTTTCTACAAATTATTTTTTATTGATTTTATAGACGAAAATCGTCTTATAACTTCTTACAAGCCTTTATAGAAAACGGCAAAAACCATTGATTTTTCAAGGTTCTTGCCGTTTCTGCTTATATCACGCCGTATCTCTTTACAAGCCCACTTTTGGAGCAAGGGCGGCAAAATAGCGTCAAAAATTTAGACGCATGAACAGGAGGACGACATGAAAAACGAGCTTTTAGACAAGGGTATTATACTCCCGTCCGGCGAAATCGGCAAGGATAAGATAAACCTTGTAGCCGGGGCAATCACGCAGCCATTCGCAGAAATGGTATGGGTAACGACGGGCGGCGATATGGAAACCATAAACCGCTTGACAGATATTCTTGTTACCATGAACACTCCCGCCGACCGGGGGAAGCTGTTCAAAATCATCAAAATGCTCTACGGGCTTATGGGCTTGCCCTTTTCCGGGGAAGCCGAGCCTATGGACGCAGACCCCGCCGTTTTGGAATACTTCATTTTTTCCTTTACGGCAGACTTTGGGGAAGTCATGCAGGACATAATCGCAGACGAAAAAGAATAACGACCCGCACAGGCGGCGTTTCTTACTCTCTACATGGGAGAACAGGAACGCCGCTTTTTTCATGCCCTTTGTTACGCAGTAGGGGCAGAAAAAGCCTTGCTACAAGCGGTTTTGCGGGTGTGTATCTGGCGCGGCAAGGGATTTATACCTTATCCCCCGAAACTGCGCTTCTACTGCGTAACAAATCCAAAGCAAAGGAGCTATGAACTATGGCAGTTTTCAGAGTGGAACGGAACAAGGG
>ERZ808051.371-NODE-371-length-52654-cov-5.094338_pt1 | contig 52654 bp, 45 predicted proteins | sample MGYA00380199_ERZ808051 | MGnify/ENA primary metagenome ERZ808051 (study PRJEB31490, sample SAMN06133391) | mouse gut metagenome | isolation source: J11 | host: mice | place: China: Chengdu | collected 2015-05 ... | reverse complement strand
GGGTGTGGTTTCCCGCGTGCTGCCGGTGGAGGATATGCCGTATCTGCCCAACGGACGTCCCCTGGATATTGTGCTGAACCCCCTGGGCGTGCCGTCCCGTATGAATATCGGGCAGGTTCTGGAGATTCACCTGAGCCTGGCTGCAAAAGCCCTCGGATTCAATATTTCCACACCGGTCTTCGACGGGGCCAACGAGGTGGACATCATGGACACGCTGGATCTGGCAAATGATTATGTCAATCTGGAGTGGGAAGAATTTGAGAAAAAGCATAAGGAAGAGCTGCTTCCGGAGGTTTTGAAATATCTGTATGAGAACCGGGATTATCGGGAGCTGTGGCATGGCGTACCCCTTTCCAGGGACGGAAAAGTGCGCTTGCGCGACGGACGGACGGGAGAGTATTTTGACAGTCCGGTTACCATCGGACACATGCATTATCTGAAGCTACATCATCTGGTAGATGATAAGATCCACGCGCGTTCCACAGGTCCCTACTCTCTGGTGACCCAGCAGCCGCTGGGAGGAAAAGCCCAGTTCGGCGGACAGCGTTTCGGAGAGATGGAGGTATGGGCGCTGGAGGCTTACGGCGCATCCTATACACTGCAGGAGATCCTGACCGTGAAGTCGGATGATGTAGTAGGGCGTGTGAAGACCTACGAGGCAATCATCAAGGGTGAGAATATCCCGGAACCGGGGATTCCCGAGTCCTTCAAGGTACTGTTAAAGGAACTGCAGTCCCTGGCACTGGACGTACGCGTGCTGCGCGACGACAATGTCGAGGTGGAGATCATGGAGACGGTGGACTATGGAGAAACCAATCTGAATTCCATTATCGAAGGAGACAGAAGATACGATGACGATGAATCTTATGGAGAGCATGGTTATACGGAACAGGAATTCGTGGACGGAGAACTGGAAGATGTAGATATGGAACCGGATGACAGTGAATTCGATGACGATGCGGAGATGGAATTTGACGAGTATTATGATGACGATATGGAATAGGAGGAGCCAACTATATGCCAACGAATAATGAACAACAACACGAACCGTTAACATTTGACGCAATCAAGATCGGCCTGGCTTCACCGGAAAAAATCATGGAGTGGTCCAGAGGCGAGGTGACCAAGCCCGAGACCATCAACTACAGGACGCTGAAACCGGAAAAGGACGGACTGTTCTGCGAGAGGATCTTTGGACCCAGCAAGGACTGGGAGTGCCACTGCGGAAAGTATAAAAAGATTCGCTACAAGGGTGTTATCTGTGACCGATGCGGCGTAGAAGTGACCAAGTCCGCTGTCCGCCGTGAGCGTATGGGGCATATCGCGCTGGCTGCGCCGGTATCCCACATCTGGTATTTTAAGGGGATCCCCAGCCGGATGGGATTGATCCTGGATATCTCTCCGCGTACATTGGAGCGGGTGCTGTATTTTGCGTCCTATATCGTGTTGGATAAAGGCGAGTCGGACCTGCAGTATAAGCAGGTGCTCTCCGAGGCGGAATACCAGGAACAGCGTGAAAGGTGGGGATATAAGGGGTTCCGTGTAGGCATGGGCGCTGAGGCCATTCAGGAGCTTCTTCAGGCCATTGACCTGGAAAAGGAATATGCGGAGCTGCAGGCTTCCCTGGAGAATACTTCAGGCCAGAAGCGGGCGCGTATCGTGAAGCGTCTGGAAGTGATCGAAGCCTTCCGGGAATCCGGAAATAAGCCGGAGTGGATGATCCTGAATATGATCCCGGTCATTCCGCCGGATCTGCGTCCCATGGTACAGCTGGACGGCGGGCGGTTCGCGACCTCCGACCTGAATGACCTGTACCGCAGGATTATCAACCGGAACAACCGTCTGAGAAGGCTTTTAGAACTGGGCGCGCCGGATATCATTGTACGCAACGAGAAGCGTATGCTCCAGGAAGCGGTGGACGCGCTGATCGACAACGGCCGCCGGGGACGTCCAGTGACAGGTCCCGGAAACCGGGCCTTGAAGTCACTTTCCGATATGTTAAAGGGAAAGAACGGCCGGTTCCGTCAGAACCTGTTAGGAAAGCGTGTAGACTACTCGGGACGTTCTGTTATCGTCGTAGGGCCGGAATTGAAGATCTATCAGTGCGGCCTTCCCAAGGAGATGGCGATCGAGCTGTTTAAGCCCTTTGTTATGAAGGAGCTTGTGGCAAATGGAACTGCCCATAATATCAAAAATGCGAAGAAGATGGTGGAGCGTCTCCAGCCGGAGGTGTGGGATGTGCTTGAAGAAGTGATCAAGGAGCATCCGGTCATGCTGAACCGTGCCCCTACCCTGCATAGACTTGGGATTCAGGCATTTGAGCCGATCCTGGTAGAGGGTAAGGCGATCAAGCTGCATCCATTGGTATGTACCGCGTACAACGCCGATTTCGATGGAGACCAGATGGCAGTCCATGTTCCGCTGTCCGTGGAAGCGCAGGCGGAATGCCGTTTCCTGCTGCTTTCCCCGAATAACCTGTTAAAGCCTTCCGACGGCGGTCCTGTGGCGGTTCCGTCTCAGGATATGGTACTCGGGATCTATTATCTGACCCAGGAGAGGCCGGGAGCCAAAGGCGAGGGCATGATCTTTAAGAGCGTCAATGAAGCGATCCTGGCCTATGAGAATGGATATATCACACTGCACTCCAGGATTAAGGTGCGTGTGAAGAAGAACATGGAGGATGGCACCCAGAAGCAGGGCATGATCGACGCGACACTGGGACGTCTGCTGTTTAATGAGATCATTCCCCAGGATCTGGGCTTTGTGGACCGGGAAGCAGAAGGAAACCAACTGCTTCTGGAGATTGATTTCCATGTAGGCAAGAAGCAGCTCAAGCAGATCCTGGAAAAGGTCATCAATACCCATGGCGCGACACAGACTGCAGAGGTGCTGGACAATGTGAAATCTATCGGCTATAAGTATTCCACTAGGGCGGCCATGACCGTATCCATTTCCGATATGACCGTGCCGCCGGAGAAGCCGCAGATGATCCGGGACGCGCAGGATACGGTGGACCGGATCACAAAGAACTACAAGCGTGGTCTGATCACGGAGGAAGAGCGTTACAAGGAAGTGGTGGAGACCTGGAAGAATACCGATGACAAGCTGACGGAAGCGCTGCTCGGAGGACTGGATAAGTACAACAACATCTATATGATGGCGGATTCCGGAGCCCGTGGTTCCGATAAGCAAATCAAGCAGCTTGCAGGCATGCGCGGGCTGATGGCCGATACGACAGGACGGACCATTGAGCTGCCGATCAAGTCCAACTTCCGTGAAGGTCTGGACGTATTGGAGTACTTTATGTCCGCCCACGGCGCTCGGAAGGGTCTGTCTGATACAGCTCTCCGTACCGCCGATTCCGGGTATCTGACGAGACGTCTGGTAGACGTATCACAGGAGCTGATCATCCACGACAGCGACTGTATCAACGAGGAAGAAAAAGAGATTCCGGGCATGTATGTAAAAGCATTCATGGATGGAAACGAAGAGATCGAAAGTCTGCAGGAGCGTATTACAGGTCGTTTCTCCTGTTATGACATCAAGGATAAGGAAGGCAATGTTCTTGTAAAGGCGAATCATATGATTACTCCGCGGCGCGCGGAGCGTGTCATGAAAAGAGGCGTGGATGAAAAGGGAAATCCGCTGGAGTGCGTGAAGATCCGTACGATCCTGACCTGCAAGTGCAAGGACGGTGTTTGCTCCAAGTGCTATGGCGCCAACATGGCGACCGGAGAAGCGGTCCAGGTCGGTGAGGCTGTCGGCATCATTGCGGCGCAGTCGATCGGAGAACCGGGTACACAGCTTACCATGCGTACCTTCCATACAGGAGGTGTGGCCGGTGACGATATCACACAGGGTCTTCCCCGTGTCGAGGAGCTGTTTGAGGCCAGAAAGCCGAAGGGTCTTGCGATCATTACGGAATTTGCGGGAACGGCGATTCTGAGCGATACGAAGAAGAAGCGTGAGGTTATTGTGACCAACGATCAGACAGGAGAATCCAAGGCGTACCTGATCCCATACGGCTCCAGGATCAAGGTTCAGGACGGACAGGTGCTTGAAGCCGGCGATGAGCTGACAGAAGGTAGTGTAAACCCACACGATATCCTGAAGATCAAAGGTCTGCGCGCGGCGCAGGATTATCTGCTGCGTGAAGTGCAGCGTGTATACCGTCTGCAGGGTGTGGATATCAATGATAAGCATATTGAGGTCATTGTGCGCCAAATGCTGAAAAAGATCCGTGTGGAGGAAAGAGGAGATACCGAATTCCTGCCGGGCAGCATGGTCGATGTACTGGAGTTCAATGAAGTGAATGAAATGCTGGAAGCAGAAGGCAAGACTGCCGCGACCGGGGAACAGATCATGCTCGGTATCACCAAGGCATCCCTGGCGACAGATTCCTTCCTGTCCGCAGCTTCCTTCCAGGAGACTACGAAGGTTCTGACGGAAGCGGCGATCAAGGGTAAGGTGGACCACCTGATCGGTCTGAAAGAGAATGTCATCATCGGAAAGCATATTCCGGCCGGAACCGGTATGAAGAAGTACCGGGATGTACATCTGAATACAGATAACAAGCCGGATGATGAGATCGACTTCGACGAGGACGAACTGCTGGACGATCTGGAAGAAGGCATGGATTCGGAAGCGGATGTAGATGCAGATGCGGACGCAGAGGGAGCCGAAGCAGATTTTGACGATCTGGATGAGGACGCAGCCGAAGCAGAGCTGGATGATCTGGAAGAAGCCGAAGCGGAACTGGATGACCTGAAAGAAGCCGAAGTAGGGCCGGATAACCTGGAAGAAGCTGAAGCAGATGCGGAGCCGGATGATACAGGCGAAGTGGAAGCAGACGCAGAAGAACCGGATACACTGGAATAAAGGAATAAAGGAATAAAGAACGGGCGGTCAGGTGAGTACACCTGCCGCCCGCTTTTTAAATTTCAATCTCCCGTTCAATCTCGCCACCGTTTTTGTAGACCTGCAGTACATGCTGTATCCGCTCATTGGGACTCAGCAGCGTGCTGATTGAACCGTCATGGTTGAGGGTATCGATCAGCAGGGCAATATATTTACTCATATCGCAGTCAATATAATAGGGCTTTGACAGCAGATTCGGAGTGCGGTAGATCAGATTCGTTGTCAGGACCCCGTGGATCAGACCCTCCTCGTAGGCTTTATCAAAACGGTCCAGACCATTCGTAAACAGTCCAAAGGTAGCGGCAGCAAAGATCCGGTTTGCCTTCCGGCGCTTTAACTCCTTTGCGACCTCTATGATACTGTCTCCCGAAGAGATCATATCATCAATGATGATGACGTCTTTTCCCTCCACGGAGCTGCCCAGAAATTCATGAGCCACGATCGGATTCCGCCCGTTGACAATACGGGTATAATCACGCCGTTTATAGAACATCCCCATATCCAGCCCCAGTACATTTGCCAGATAGATGGCGCGGTGCGTACCACCTTCGTCAGGGCTGATGGCCATCATGTGATCGCTGTCGATCTGCAGGTTCTTGACCGTGCCCAGAAGGCTCTTGATGAATTGATAGGTGGGGGAGACCGTCTCAAATCCGTTCAGCGGGATTGCGTTCTGCACACGCGGATCATGAGCGTCAAAGGTAATGATATTGTCCACGCCCATGCGTACCAGCTCCTGCAGGGCAAGGGCACAGTCCAGAGACTCCCTTCCATTGCGCTTATGCTGACGGCTCTCATAGAGGAACGGCATGATGATATTGATCCGCCTGCTCTTGCCGCCGATGGCCGCGATCACCCGCTTCAGATTCTGAAAATGGTCGTCCGGTGACATATGGTTTACATTGCCCGTGAGGGAATAGGTGACATTATAATTCAGAACGTCTACCATCAGGTACAGGTCCTTTCCGCGGACCGATTCCGTGATGATCCCTTTGGCTTCACCCGAACCAAACCGGGGAACATTCGTATTGATAATATAGTTGTCTCTTACATATCCGTTGAAAACCACATCTCCGATATGTTGGTTCTCACTTTCCTTTCTCCACTTCACAAGATACTTGTTGACTTGCTCACCGAGCTCCTCACAGCCGGTAATGGGAATCAGCCCCAGTGCACCTACCGGGATGTTCTCCAGGTTACGTTCGCTTCGACGCAGCATTACACTTCCTCCCTGTTCATCAGTTTTTTCTTGATCCGGATATCATCACCGATCAATTTCAGCATAATATAGTTGCTTGTAATTCTGGAAAAAGACCTTTCCGTATATAAGTCGGCAAGGGAATCCAGAGATAGATTGGTTGAGATGACCGTGGACTTTTTGTTCAGCAGCCTTTCGTTGACGCAGGTAAAAAGCTGAGACGCAATGAAGGAATTGGTGAATTCCGTTCCCAGGTCATCTATGATCAGCAGATCACAGTCAAAGGCATAATGCCGGATGTTCTGTGCATCTGTATCATCTTTGTGAAACGTACTGTGTGCAAACATATTAAACAACGCAGGCGCGGAATAATAGATTACGGAAAAGCCGGCATCCATCAATTCTTTTGCGATACAGTTGGACAGAAACGTCTTCCCCACGCCTACGCTGCCGTACAAAAAGAGACTTTTGTGCTCCTGATCAAAGGTTCGGATAAAATCCTTACAGACCGCAAGCGCATCCTTCATGACCGACAGAGAGGAGCGCCCGGACTTGGGGTCAATATAATTATCAGAATAGTATTTCATGGAAAAAGAATTAAAATTCTCGGTTTTGAGAATTTCCTTCAGGTTGGACTGCTCATAAAGGAGACGGCTGGCAGCCGCCTTAAAGCAGCGGCACTTCTGATTGTCGATATAGCCCGTATCCCTGCACTGGGAACACTCATAGGAGGGCTCCAGATAATCGGAAGGGAAGCCGCAGGACTGCAGCAGCTCATCCTTCTGCTTCCTGAGGATCGCAAGCTCGCTCTTTAAGGACTCCACCGCATGGTCGTCTCCGTTGAGCAGCCTCTTCCCATACTGGACGGAAAGGATGGAAATCGACTCATCCAGAGACTGAAATTCCGGAGACCTTGTATACACCTCAGCATAATGTCTGGCAAGGGTATCACGGCTGCGGAGCTGCTTCTGCTCGTATTCCCTCATGATCGCCTGGTACTGTGAATTTTTTAATCCCACGACAAACTCCTTTTAGGAACTGCAAATAAAGATACCCGGGCCGATAAAATCTGCCGCGGTTTTTCCACAGTTCCTTAATTGCTGTTTAATAGTTGCGCCTCCAAAGAGTCCATATCATAAGTGCGTCTCTCGAAATTATTCAGATTCTTTGTGACACTTTTAGGACTGGGGGCAGATGATTTTTTCGCGGCTTTTTCCTTTCGAAACGCAGCATCCAGATTATCGATGTCTTTTAAATGATGTACCTTTCCGTCATGCCATTTTGCCAGGATCGTATCCGCGTATTCAAAGCTGGGCTGGTGGATCGCGGCGATTGTGCGGCTGCATGCCTCCTGGATGATATCCAGTGTAAAGCCGAACTCATCCGTCCATTTTTGGATATATGTAACCTCTGAAACGGCGGGGCCGCGGTTCTTGATACCGAACGCATTGAGGACGGTATAGCAGTTCTTGTTATAATTCATGGAGCGCTGGCGGGCCTGGGCTACGGTCTCGATCCCGTCATCGGCCCAGGAAAGGGCGACCTTCTGAATATAGTGCATGTTCTTATGGCCGTTCTCCGCACAGGTCTCAAGCAGATATTCCACCAGATCGGCGGACATGCCCAAGGTATCATAAAAATACGTGATGGCGTCTGTGTCCGACTTGGTCAGAGTCTTGCCGAGATACTGTTCTGCAATAAAAAGCAGGGACTTCAGTTCCTTCTGTGCCTTAAAGGAATCCAGCGGGATTGCTTTTGCAGGTCTGGTGTCTGCCGCGGGACTGCCCGAGGAAGGAAGCGCATCGGGAAGAGGATCGGCCATTGCCTTGTCCGAAACAGGACCGGCGCTGCCGTCCGGGTTGTCCTCTGCCGCGGGGGCTGCTGCTGTGACCGCTCCTGCCTTTTTTTCTTCTTCTGCCGGAGCGGACAGAGAAGGCTGACTGCTTTTTTTCCGGACCTCGGTCTCTGCTGCCCTGCCTTCAGTTTCTCTGCCGAGACTTAAGACGCCAGCGGCTTCCCAATAACGGAACGCCCGCATGATGTCCTTTTCCGTATGGTTCAGGCAGTCGGCGATCTTGGATACCGTAAGCGTCGAAGAGGGATCCTCAAGATGACGCAGTAAAAACAGGTAGACCTTTACAAATTCACCGTTTGCCTGAGCCAGATGGTGATCTATGAAGTCGTTGGAGACCATGGTTGCGTTTGCCTGGAGCTTATTTTTGAGTTTTAAAGTTTTCATTTGCCCTTCCTACCTCTTAAATTCTTAAGATTCTTCGCCGATGTTTAGTATAGGTATTATAGCATTTTAACCCGGCAGGAAAAAGCATTTTTTTTCCTCATTTTCAACCTTTATGTCGATAACTCTGTGTGAAAACTGTGGATAACTCTTATTTCAGCAGGTCTTCTCCAATATCTACAACGTTTCCGGCTCCCATAGTTATCAACAAATCTCCGGAAACGCACTGTGCTTTTACGAATTCTTCAATCTCAGAAAAGGAAGGAAAATAGTGTGCGTCCGTTCCCAGCTTCCGGACCTCCTCGGCCAGATCCTTTGAGGAAATGCCCAGGGTGTCGGTCTCTCTTGCGGCATAGATATCCGCCAGCACCAGATGGTCCGTGTGGGACAGAGCCTCCGCAAATTCGTGGAAGAAGGCCTTGGTCCGGGTATAGGTATGGGGCTGGAAGATACACCAGAGCGACTTATGGGGATAATACTTCGCGGCCTTCAGGGTAGCCTGGATCTCCGTGGGATGATGCGCGTAGTCGTCAATGATCGTGATTCCGTCCAGCGTTCCCTTATACTCAAAACGGCGGTCTGTTCCGGTAAAGGACAGAAGACCCTTCTGAATGGACTCCATGGGGACATCCAGAAGCTCGGCGGTGGCAATGGAAGCCAGCGCGTTGGACACGTTGTGGTCGCCGGTCACAGAAAGCTGGATCCGTGTGACGGTCTCGCCATATTTTACAAGATCAAAGGAAACCCGCCCTTTTTCGTCGTGGAGGATGTTGGCGGCGCTGTAATCGTAATCCGGAGAACTTCCGTAGGTCGCTACATGGCATTCCAGATCCCGGTAGATCTCCGGGTAATCCGTGATGTCTCCGTTAATCACCAGAGTTCCGTCAGGAGGCAGCAGAGCGGCAAACTGATGGAAGGAATGCCGGATATCCTCCAGATCCTTGAAAAAGTCCAGATGGTCTTCTTCGATATTTAAGATCACTCCGATCTTCGGGAAAAAATTCAGGAAGCTGTTGGTATACTCACAGGCTTCGGTAATGAAGGTGCCCGAATTTCCGACCCGGATGTTGCCGCCGATGGCCTGCAGGATGCCGCCTACGGAGATGGTGGGGTCAAGGTTCCCCTCCAGAAGGATATGGGAGATCATGGAAGTCGTGGTGGTCTTTCCATGAGTTCCCGATACTGCGATGGGGGTGTCATAATTTTTCATGAGCTGTCCTAACAGCTCCGCGCGGGTGAGCATGGGGATCTTTCTGGCAACGGCCTCGATCAGCTCCCCGTTGTCCCGGCTGATCGCCGCCGTGTAGACCACGCAGTCGATGCCGTCGATGATGTTGGAGGCTTTCTGCCCATAAAAGATCTGAGCGCCGCTCTCTTCCAGCTGCTGTGTAAGCGCGGATTCCCTGGCGTCAGAACCGGATATGGTGAAGCCGTTCTGCAGGAGGATCCTGGCAAGGCCGCTCATGCTGATGCCCCCGATCCCGATAAAATGAATGTGGATTGGTTTCGTGAAATCAATCTTATACATATCTATTTTCCTTTCCTGACGAAACGATGATACATCGTTTAGAATACTTATAAATAAGGTTCAAATTGATTCTGCCTTATTTATTATACTATATATGATAAAAATTGAAAGAAGTTCTTTTTGTTTATTTCCAACAAAAAGAGAATATTTAGTCAGAAAAATTTGTAAAATCTGTGTACTTAACAATGAAATGATGCTATAATAAAATAGAATAACTAGAAATGGAGGTGACGGCATGATTAAAAAGGAAATGATCGCCATGCTGCTTGCGGGCGGACAGGGCAGCAGACTGGGAGTTCTTACCGCAAAGGTGGCAAAACCCGCAGTGTCTTTCGGCGGCAAGTACCGTATTATTGATTTTCCGTTGAGCAACTGCATCAATTCAGGAGTGGATACGGTAGGAGTCCTGACACAATATCAGCCGCTGCGGTTGAATACACATATAGGGATTGGGATTCCGTGGGATCTGGACCGGAATATAGGCGGGGTTTCGATTCTTCCTCCATATGAAAAGAGTGTGAACAGTGAATGGTATACAGGGACTGCCAATGCCATTTACCAGAATCTGGACTATATGGAAAGCTACCATCCGGATTACGTGCTGATTCTTTCCGGAGACCATATTTATAAGATGGATTATGAAGTGATGCTTGCCGCCCATAAGGCCAACAAGGCGGATGTGACGATCGCGGCGATGCCGGTGCCTATGGAGGAGGCGGGACGCTTCGGGATCCTGGTGACGGACAGAGAGGGACGGATCAGCAGATTTGAAGAAAAGCCGGAGAGGCCCAGCAGTAACCTGGCATCCATGGGAATTTATATTTTCAGCTGGCCGGTTTTGAAGGAAGCGCTGATCCGGCTTTCCAGCCAGCCGAACTGTGACTTCGGGAAGCATATCATTCCTTACTGCGGCGCAAAGGGAATGCGGATGTTTGCCTATGAGTACAACGGATATTGGAAGGATGTAGGGACGCTTGGTTCTTACTGGGAAGCCAATATGGAGCTGATCGATATTATACCGGAATTCAACCTCTATGAGGAATTCTGGAAGATCTATACCAACTGCATGAATCTTCCGCCGCAGTACATATCTCCGGAGGGCGTTGTGGACAAGTGTATTATCAGCAATGGCTCCGAGATTTTCGGAGAAGTACATTCTTCGGTGCTGGGCGCGGGAGTGAGCGTAGGAAAGGGAAGTGTCATCCGGGACTCGATCATCATGCGGGATGTGGTCATCGGGGAGGACTGTGTGATCGAAAAGGCGATCATCGCAGAGAATACGGTGATCGGCAGCAATGTTGTGATCGGGGTCGGGAGCGATGTGCCCAACCGCGCGCGGCCGGACATTTACAACGGAGGGCTGGCAACGATCGGAGAAAATTCCCGTATCCCTTCCGACGTACAGATCGGAAAGAATACGGCGATCAGCGGCGCGACGGCTGCGGCGGATTATCTGAACGGGATACTGGAGAGCGGTGAGACATTGATAAAGGCAGGTGATCGTGTATGAGAGCAGTAGGGATTATTCTGGCGGGAGGCAACAACAGACGGATGCAGGCACTGACGGCGAAGCGCGCGGTTGCGGCGATGCCGATCGCATCCAGCTACCGGGCCATTGATTTTGCGCTGAGCAACATGACGAACTCCCACGTTCAGAGAGTCGCGGTGCTGACACAGTATAATGCGCGGTCGCTGGACGAGCATTTGAATTCTGCCAAGTGGTGGGATTTTGGAAGAAAGCAGGGCGGCCTGTATATTTTTACACCGACCATTACGGCGGAGAATGGCTACTGGTACCGGGGGACAGCGGATGCCATTTACCAGAACCTGGACTTCCTGAGGCGGTGTCATGAGCCGTATGTGATCATCGCTTCCGGCGATGCGGTTTATAAGCTGGATTACAATAAGGTATTGGAATACCATATTGCAAAGAAGGCGGACATTACGGTGGTGGTGAAGGATCTGGAGGACGGCGACGACGCGACCCGTTTCGGTACCGTGCGGATGAATGAATCGGCCCGGATCCAGGAATTTGAAGAGAAGCCGATGGTGGCCAGTTCGCAGACCATTTCCACAGGCATCTATGTGATGCGGAGGAGGCTTCTTATTGATCTGGTGGAGCATTGCGCAGAGGAAGAGCATTATGATTTTGTGACGGATATCCTGATCCGTTATAAGAATCTGAAAAAAATCTACGGGTATAAGCTGAGCGGTTATTGGAATAATATTTCCAGGATTGACGCGTATTATCAGACGAATATGGATTTCCTGAGACCGGAGGTTCGAAAGTATTTTTTCCGGGAGCTTCCGGCGGTGTATTCCAAGGTGAGCGACCTGCCGCCTGTAAAATACAACCCGGGCGCGGCGGTGAAGAACTGCCTGATCGGGAGCGGGAGCATCATCAACGGTACGGTTGAAAATTCCGTGCTGTTTAAGAAGGTATTTGTGGGGAATAACTGTGTGATCAAAAATTCGATCATCCTCAACGATGTTTATCTGGGAGATCATACATATATTGAGAACTGTGTCGTGGAAAGCCGGGGAACGATCCGCGCGAATACAAGGCATGTGGGAGAGGGTGAGATCAAAGTAGTTGTGGAACGGAACGAGAGGTATCTGATATAAAATCAGAATGAGACGCCGGGGACCTCCCGGACGGGGGGAGTATAAAAAGTGCAGTCTGGCTGGCGGCTTTTGGGAGATCTGGCGGATGAACCACAGGTTCCGCCGGATGTGGATCTTGATTTTTGCCGGCCTGCAGATATAAAAATAAAAAGAGATGAAGGTGTGTTAAAAAAGTCTTTTCGGTACGGATGATGGGATGAATGGACAGGCTTGCGAAGGGCTGTACCGGGGAATGCAGACAGAGAAAGGAGACTGGATATGCAGATCACAGATGTGCGTGTACGAAAAGTGGCGAAGGAAGGAAAATTAAAAGCGGTTGTTTCAATTACGATTGATGATGAATTTGTAGTTCATGATATTAAAGTGATTGAAGGAGAGAAGGGATTGTTTATTGCAATGCCGAGCAAAAAAGCGATGGATGGGGAATACAGGGATATTGCACACCCGATTAACTCTGACACGAGAGAGCGGATACAGGAAATGATTTTGGAAAAATATCAGGAGACTGCAGGGGGAGAGGAAGAAGTATCGTAATGGTTTATGAGGAACTATTGTAAATGACAGCAGCACCTGGCTGGTGAAAGAAACAGCCAGGTGCTGTTTTTATATGCTGCCCGGCTGCAGAACTGCTGCCGTTTAGAACGGCAGCAGCGGCGTATGGGAAAAGGACAGCGGTTCTCCGGTCGCGGGATGGCAGAAGGATAATTTTACCGCATAAAGCCGGAGCGGTCCGGGTATGGAACGGGTCTGTCCGGGGGACGTCGGCGTATATTTTGTATCCCCGGCAATGGGGCAGCCGATGTGCGCCATCTGGACACGGATCTGATGGTGGCGCCCGGTGTCCAGAATGATCTCGGCCAGGGCCAGGGAATCCCGGGTTCGGAGAACATGATAATGAAGCCGCGCGGGTTTGGCGCCCGGCGTATCGGAGGTACAGACGCGGGAGGTGTTGGTCCGCCCGTCTTTTACCAGATAGTCTTCCAGGTCCGCTTCCGTTTGCTCAGGAACAGCACTTAAAACAGCGAGATAGTGCTTGTCGAAGCCGGAGGCCTGGAGCTGGCGGCTGAGCGATTTTGCGGCCGCGGGAGTTTTGGCAAATACAAGAAGCCCCTCCACGGGCTGATCCAGACGGTGGATCAGGGCAAGATAGGGTTCTCCGCTTTTGGCCTGACGGCTGTGCAGATGATTTTTCAGGATGCTTACCATATCGGGCGTACTGATCTGCCGGCTCTGGGTGGGGACGCCTGCGGGCTTGATACAGACAAGGATATGCCGATCTTCAAATAGGATTTCCGGTTTCATGGACATAGTCTCCTTAAAAAATTATAAATATCTTATTACTATCGTAGTATTTTACCGCAAAATTCAGGATTGCATTTAACTGGCTGTTTACATTGCGCTGTGTAGTAGGCTTCAAACCGTCCTGAATAAGCCTGTTTTGCCATTTCCGGATATCAGCCGGGGAAATCTCATTGATAGGCTTATTTTTGAAATATGGAAGTATTCTGTGGCTTATATAACGCCTTTTTACTTCAACGGTGGAGTCTTTTAGCCGTGAGCGGATATCTTCCAGGTACAGGTCATAGAGCGCCTGAAAAGTCATATCCGGGCTGCCGGACTGTTTCTCAAGAAAAGAACGCTCCCAGTCCTTCGCTTCACGCTGCAGCTTGAAGCCCCGCTTCATCTTCTGGCGGCGGGTTCCTGTCCAGTCCACGTAATAGAATTTGCAGTACCAGGTACCGGTCTTTTCATCTTTATAAGCTGGCATTTTATCATCTTCCTTTCATTCCTGCACGTGGCGGTGCCTTTTGAAATGAATGGATTTTGGTTTGACAATGCGCATATTATTAGATATAATATATTTGACAAGAGAGCCGAAAGCTAGAGTACACCTAGCCGCCGGGAAAATAATTTGTTACATGAAGTAGCGCCTTATCTTACCAGGACGAGGGCGCTACTTTTTGCGTTTGATGTAAATAACAAGAGTTATAACAGCGCAAAGCATAATTACAAATGTGAATAAGTCTCCATATGTAACCATAAGCACCAGCCCCCTTTCTTTCGTCCGGTGGCTGACGTAATCGCCCATTCGGCTCCCTTGGCAGATATACTATTTTCAATGTGCGGATCCGGGAACAAATATGATCCGATATTTCAGTGTTGAAGGGACAGGGAGGATCTGATTAGACCCCACCTCCTAAATGGAGGGAACCACGGCCCTGAATCAGGGGCCCCATCCGGAAATTATGAGGGGCGTCCTATGAGTGCCACCTCGCCACAGAAAAATCCCTGCGTCAATTTCCCGATTTGAAATCGGGAAAACAGGTACCATTTTAAATGGGCCATGCAGATTTTTGCAAGAGTAACATCAAATGCTATCTGGCCAGACTGAATAATTTTAAGAGTGTCTCTCCTTCCATTTACAAATCCCTTACTTCCCTAATAAAAGGAAATTGGTTATCTTTCTGAACGCAAAATCTGGCTACCAGCCTGTGCGCTCTTTTTATCTGCATACCAGACTGAAAATAAAGCAAGTGATGTTCCCGAGCAAAAAAACGATTGCTATGCAGAGAATCCTGAGTTTTATCACTGCAACCTCTCTTTTTCTCTTTCGGTACGATTCCTTTTTATACGCAGTGAATCCTCCCCCTCCTGTTCATCTTCCGGAAACTTAAAATTGATTATCAACCCGTACTCATCAACAAATGCCTTCCTCATAAATTCAAACCCAGCTCGAATATCGAGCGTGCCGTTTACTTTTACGCCTTGCTGTCTCAGCCTTTCTTCTACACTCATGTTTCACCTCCCCGCAAAATAAATCACCATGTACAGAGCAACAAAACCAAAATTGGCCTTGGCTCCAATGGGGTACCCAAGATTAATCCTCCTGGGGTTCGTCTGGATCCTTCTGGTATTCCGGTATTTTTGCAATCATTTCGGCATGTTCAGCAACCTTTTCTTGTCCGATATCATTTAGCTTGCTATAAGCGGTTTGGAGTCGTTTTATAGTTGCAAGGCCTTCCTGAGCGACTTCTTTTAATTTTTTATATGAGTTTCTAAATTGTTCTGAACTGTAGTAATCGTTTAGTATTTCAAGTTCCTCTGGTGTTACATTTTCTCCAACTAGTAATTTGTTTTGTATTTTGTTTCGTTCTATTTGTTCTGGTGTAATTTCTGTACGAATACTTGCATCATATTTATGAGCATTGCCGTCTTTTTTGTTCGTAAGTTCTATTTGATTTTTATTAAAATTTTCTTCTGAGCTGGCATATGAATAGGAGTGATCATAATCTATGTTTCTCGATTCATTTTTTAGGAGTTCTTCAACTTGTTTTTGAGTATATTCTGGGTCGGGATCGGCATAAGTACGAATAGTGCGAGTAACTTGACCTTCCTCGAATTTGATAAGACGGTGTTGGCGAGAATCGTGGTCATAATATATCATAGCATCCAATGCTTCTGCTATTTTATCTAGTGTCTCCGCCTTGGGGTTTTGTTTTCCGTTTTCATATTTTCTAATATTCGATTCAGCAATTCCGCATAACTCGCCTAATTTTTTTTGAGTTAGTTTTCTTTCTTTCCTGATACGTTTGATATCGTTACTTGTTTCTGACATCTTTTCACCTACCTTAAAATTAGTATAGCACAGTTATAAGAAAAATAACAGCGCAAAAAAAATCTTTTTTGCATATCGACAGCGCAGTAACAAGCTGTTATGATATAAAAACAGCGTGGTATTGCGCTGAATATTGTAAGTGAGGTGAACAAGATGGAAACAATGACTAACTTAAAAGTCAGTCAAGATAAGGTGCAATTGAGGATGGCAGAACTTTGTATGAATCCATATGAATGATATGAATAGTTTATTGATACATAGAGAGAATCAGAAAGGAGAACATATGAACGAACAACTATTAACCCGTCTGGCAGAATCCCTGGAAGGGATCAACCTCAGCCTGGCAGACATCACCCAAAAGCTGGACAAGATCGGAAATTCAGTGGAACTTTTAGAGAAGCTGTCCGACTGTGTTTATGAGCCGGAACCGTTCGTTGGTGACAGTATGCTGTGTGTCAGAGGGATGCCGGTGCAGAGCAGGAATGAAAAAGCCGGGAAAATGAAGATTATGACGCAAGCCCGTGATGGAATTATAGATTATCCAAAGCAAATGTGGGCGGTGCAAACATTCAGGGATGATCCGGATCGTTTCGTTGGTTATATCCTGTGCAATTCACACCCGAATCCTACGCTGGGAGAATATCCAACAGTTGAGAGAGCAAAGGAAGTTTTGACGGAAATCTTTGAAGCCCAGAGACGGAGAGAATGCAGCTATTATATGACGAAGGAATGAAAACGCCCTCACCGGCGCAGTAACACCAGTGAGGACAAATACAGCCGGAACTGTACAACCACAATTACATAATATCACGGAATCCGGCGGAAAGGTAGAGTGAACTGTGAAAAATAACATAATGCTTTCTGAGCAATCAGAAATTGAGCGGACACTTATAGAGAAGCCGTATCTTCTGGAATTTATGAAAAAGGCTTTAGCCTATACAGAAGAGAAAATACAACTTGCGGTTGCATTGCTGAGTGAATTGAAAAGAAAAGGAGAGTGACATTATGTATGAAATTATTGACGAATCTTTGAAACTGGCAAGTTGCGGCATTAACGATTTAACGCTTGAACAGGCATCCTCTTTTCTCTCAGAATGGGAGGATGGATTGACGCTTGGAAACCTGACATTGTTTATTGATTCAGAAAAAGGATATCTTGTTTTGAATAGGGACCATGATCAGTATGAGCTTAATTTGAAATTGGCAAAGGCTTATCTGCCGGCAAGCGGAAGGGAACGGGAAGAATACAGGGAGCGATTCGGGGAGAAGTTCAAAACAAACCTGCGCATTATGGATGCATTTAAAATACAGATGCGGGTTCAGGAAGATATGTTTAAGATTGAGCATCAAAGTTTAGATTCCGCAATGCCTGATGATTCATTTGCTAAATGGGTATTAATTGCGTTGGAAAAGAAACATCTTCCAACTTGTATTGCAATTTCTCAGGCGTACTTTTATGGTGTGATGGATGGGAAACGGATGGACAGAGCAAGGAGGAAGGCAGGTGCAATGGCATGAATCCAGATATCAATGAAATCATCCTGAGAAGCCGCAGAAACAAGGAACCCATGGATTTTGAAAGACTCAAATTTCTATGCTGGTTTGTGGCTGGCATGGTTGCGGAGGGTCTCGGGTTTATCCTGGCTCTTATAGTTGTGCTTTGCATGGCCGGGGCCATTGGGTAAGCCAGATATGACTTATTTTGATCTTTATGCCTTCCGGGGAACGGTGCCCCACACCGGAACCCGGCGGCATAATGAATATGACCAGATGGATCGGAAAATGAAATGAGGATAACTTACACTCTTTGATGAAGCTGTTACCAGCAGCAGATTCAAAATGTATAGGCGAGCAATGAATAAGCGGAAAATAACCGGTACGGTTTCGGTGAAAGGGGGTGAGCCAAATGTTTATACCAGAGTTTGTGTGCGGAGCGCTTGCGGTTCTCATTGTAGAGATCGTTGCGCTGGTCATTGCGGCAGTGGTACATATGAAGAAAAAGTAATGTGGACGGAGGCGGGGAGTTATCAGACTTTTCGCCTCTATCTGCCGGGTGGATGGCGCTGAAAAAGCCGTTAAAGATGGTACAAATCAAGTCTTGGTTTATAGTACGATAAAAGAAAAAGACGAAAGAATGGAAGATTATGGAGGCATAGTATGAATGAGCCGAAGTGGAGGATTGAAGCACATATATGGTTTCTGAAATTTGATGAATATACAGAACGGGAAAAAGAGTTGCTTGAACTTCTGGGTAGGATTCAAGGTTGCGGAAGCGTAACGGTATTCTTTAGGACAACGGAAGAATATCTGGAAATCCCAGGGGCTTCCTATGATTACATAGACGATAAGAAAGTTGATGAATTAATTGAGTTCTGTGGAAGGAGCAATATAGACTTTGTTGTGCGTATTTCGCAGAATATAGAGCGGGAATTGGGGTGTATTCGTGGCAAGGCCAAGAAAAGAAATTGACCAGAAAGAATTTGAAAAGCTGTGTGCTCTGCAGTGTACAGAAAGCGAAATCGCATTCTTTTTTAATGTATCTGTTGATACGATTTAACGCTGGTGCAAGCGTACATATCAGGAGGGTTTTGCGGACATTTTCTCTAAAAAGCGGAATGGCGGCAAAATAAGACTTCGAAGGGCTCAGTTTCAGCTTGCGGAGAAAACGCATCTATGGCGATCTGGCTGGGGAAGCAGTATCTTGACCAATGCGAGCCGATGGAAGTGAGAAGGCTGGAATTTGAATTGCAGAAGTTTGAAAGCAAGCTGAATGAGCAGGAGCAAGAAGCTGATCTGGATAATTCTTTACTAGATGCATTGAGCAGTGCGGCAGTTGAAGTATGGGGAGGTGGCAACGATGGCGGCACGTCTGACGGATAAGCAGAAAAAGAAAATATTATTGCAGAAAAACTGAATAGTCTTCGCATAGATATTCCGGACTGGGTTCCTAAAGTTGGTGGCAAAAAATTAGGCTTCAATATTCCAACATGGACACCCGGCCAGATACCATACCTTGCCACAGGCGCCGTTATCCCACCAAACCGTGAATTTATGGCTGTGTTAGGCGACCAGAAGCACGGAAACAACATTGAAGCGCCGGAGTCTCTCCTGAGAAAGATTGTACGGGAGGAAGCGAAAGGAAATCAGTCAGGCGGTGGAAACTATCGTTTTACAGCGAACCTGAACCGCAGAGTAATCTTCGATGAAATCATTGAGGAAGCAAAGCTGCGGCAAACGGTAAGCGGCCGGAATCTGTTTGAGATGGCGTAAAAATTAGAGGTAAATTGATACTTGAATGATACTCAAAATAGAAACAAATGGGATAAATGGGTTGAAAATCATTAAAATCTATGACAAAATCAATAGAAAATAATGGTTTTGCATTGCGATAAAGTGATAGATATTTGTGTATATTTCTTGACTTTTTGCCGCAATCTGTCTAAACTGATTATGATATAAAACTTTTGTGAGGTCAAGCACTAAGTTTTTGTAAGAAAGCGGGAGGATAGGATGGATAACCGGGAGTGGGAAAGATTCGGAGAAGAGATCCGCAGGAATGTACAGGATGCGGTGGATTCCAGAGACTTCAGCAGATTAAATCAGACAATTACAGACGCAATCAACGGTGCGGCGGACGGAATCACCAGGGGCATGAAGGATGCCGCGGGAGAGATCACCAGAGGCGTGCGTCAGAACAGGAACCATTGGAACGGCAGCAGGAAAAAGCAGCAGGGCTCCTATAACGACAGATATCAGTACCAGGGACATTTCGGACAGCAGGATACCGGATGGCAGCAGGGCTCTACTATGAACTGGAACGGCCGGGAGACCGGGACGTTCGGAGGAATGAACGGCCAGCCTGGTCAGGGAGCGGGACAGGCCGACGGCGCTTCGTATGACCAGCCGGGGCAGGGAGCTGCCAGCGGTACATACGGGCAGACCGACCGGAGATATAACTGGAATAAGGCATACTATTCCAGGTTCGGCAACCGGGATAAGCCTGTAGAGGAGCGTGAGATGGATCATGGCCCATACCATCCGGAGACGAAGAAGCAGCTTCCGGCGCTGTATGCAGGAACAACTCCTGCAAAGGTCGGAGGAACGGTGCTCTATGGGATCGGATGTGCCGCGGGGAGTATTTCACTGATCGGGCTGGCAATGATCGTACTGGCCGGGATCGGAACCGGAGATATGAGTGCCGGCTTTTGGGCAGCCTGCGGGGGCACGGCAGTTTTCGCGGCAGGATTCGGCGGCATGGCGGCGGCAGGCAGCAGTATCCGCGGGAGAGTCAAGCGGTTCCGCGGTTACATCAGCAGCCTGGGCAGCCGGGAATACTGCAATATAAAAGAACTGGCAGAGCATCTGGGAAAATCTCGGCGGTACGTGGTGAAGGATCTGGAAAAAATGATCCAGAAGGGTTGGTTCCGCCAGGGCCATCTGGACAGACAGAAGACCTGCCTTATGGTCAGCGACGATGCTTATAAGCAATATACGGATCTGCAGCAGCAGAGGGAGCGGATCAACACAGAGACAAAAGAGCAGCAGGAGGCAGCTGCCAGAAAGCGGGCAAAGGAAGTGCAGAAGGAAGCGGAAGCGCCGGATTCGAAGCTTTCCCCCGAGGTTCGCAGGATCATTAAGACGGGGGAAAAATATATTCAGAATATCCATGCCTGCAACGATGCCATTCCGGGGGCGGAAATCTCCGCGAAGATTTCCCGGATGGAAATCCTGGTTGACCGGATCTTTGACCGGGTGGAACAGAATCCGGATTCCGTGTCGGATATCCACCGGATGATGGATTATTACCTTCCGACGACGGTCAAGCTTCTGGAGGCGTATCAGGATCTGGATGCCCAGCCGGTACAGGGGGAGAACATCATTTCCTCGAAGAGGGAGATCGAAAAGACGCTGGATACGCTGAACGCGGCATTTGAAAAGCTGCTGGACAGCCTGTTCCAGGATACGGCGTGGGATGTGTCCTCCGATATCTCTGTACTGCATACGATGCTGGCGCAGGAAGGGCTGACAGAAGGGGACTTTAAGGAAGTCCATTAAAGAATAGAAAATACGAAAAAGTGGGAGGCTGTTATGAGCAATGAATTAGACGCATTTACGACGACACCGACGCTGACGCTGGATCCTTTTGCTGAGGAGAAGGCGCCGGCGGCGCCGGTGATCACGGCGGAACCGGAAAAGCCGATTTTTGACGAGAATGTCCTGACAGCGGAGGAGCGTCATGCCGTAGAGCAGTTTGCGGAGAAGATTGATCTGACCAATTCACAGATGATCCTGCAGTACGGCGCGGGAACGCAGAAAAAGATGGCGGATTTTTCGGAGAGTGCCCTGGAAAATGTCAAGACAAAGGATCTGGGAGAGGTGGGAGACCTGCTCACAGGCGTCGTAAAGGAACTGAGAAGTTTTGATGAAGAGGAAGAGAAGGGTTTTCTGGGAATCTTCAAAAAGCCGGCCAATAAGATCAGCGCCATGAAGGCGAAGTACAGCAAGGCGGAGACCAATATCAACCATATCTGCAAGGTGCTGGAGTCCCACCAAGTCCAGCTTTTGAAAGATGTTGCCCTGCTGGATAAGATGTATGAGCTGAACCTGACTTATTTTAAGGAGCTGACCATGTACATCATGGCAGGAAAGAAGAAGCTCCATGAGATCCAGACCGGTCAGCTTCCGGCTCTGTTCCAGAGGGCCCAGGCCAGCGGACTGGCAGAGGACGCACAGGCGGCCAGGGACCTGGATTCCATGTGCAACCGGTTTGAGAAGAAGCTGCATGATCTGGAGCTGACCCGGCAGGTGTCCTTGCAGACAGCGCCTCAGATCCGGATGGTCCAGAGCAATGATACGCTGATGGTGGAAAAGATCCAGTCCACCATTGTCAATACGATCCCGCTGTGGAAGAGTCAAATGGTGCTGGCTCTGGGCGTGGAGCATTCGGCCCAGGCAGCGGCGGCTCAGCGGGAAGTGACGGATATGACCAACGAACTCCTGAAAAAGAATGCGGCCAAGCTTAAGATGGCTACCATTGATGCCGCAAAAGAGTCGGAGCGGGGAATCGTGGATATGGAGACATTGAAGATGACCAACGAATCGCTGATCTCCACGCTGGATGAGGTGATGCGGATCCAGCAGGAAGGCCGGCAGAAGCGTCGGGAGGCGGAGACGGAGATGCACCGTCTGGAAGGCGAGCTCAAGCAGAAGCTCCTGCAGATGCGCGCCTGATCTGCAGCAAGATAAAAAAAATAGAGGATAAGAGGAGAATCGTTATGGCAAAGGAAAAGAAACTGGTAGAGTCCATTACTTCCAGGGAGAAGGACTTTGCGCAGTGGTATACGGATGTTGTGCGGGAGGCAAAACTGTGTGATTATTCAGGGGTCAAGGGATGTCTGAATTATCTTCCCAACGGATATGCGATCTGGGAGAAGATCCAGGCGGATCTGGACAAACGCTTTAAGGATACAGGGGTAGAAAATGTCTATCTGCCGGTTTTGATACCGGAGGCGCTGCTTCAGAAAGAAGCAGACCATATTGAGGGCTTTGCGCCGGAGGTTGCGTGGGTCACACAGGGGGGACTGGAGCCTTTGCAGGATAAGTTCTGCATCCGTCCCACTTCGGAGACACTGTTCTGTGATGTGTGGAGCAAGACCGTACAGTCCTACCGGGATCTGCCCAAGGTGTGGAATCAGTGGTGTTCCGTACTGCGATGGGAAAAGACGACCAGACCGTTTCTGCGTTCCCGTGAATTTTTATGGCAGGAGGGACATACGATCCATGCCACATTTGAAGAGGCGGAGCAGAGGACGCTGACCATGCGCGACGTGTACCGGGATTTCATCCAGGATGATCTGGCGATCCCGCTGGTATGCGGCCGCAAGACGGAGAGTGAGAAGTTTGCGGGGGCTCAGGACACCTATACGGTGGAAGCGCTGATGCATGACGGGCAGGCGCTGCAGTCCGCCACCAGCCATTTCTTCGGCAGCTCCTTCCCGGATGCGTTTGACATCAAGTATTCGGATAAAAATAACGAATTGCACAGTGTATATGAGACTTCCTGGGGGCTGTCCACCCGGATCATCGGCGCCATCATCATGGTACACGGCGATGACAGCGGACTGGTGCTGCCGCCGAGGATCGCTCCGGTACAGACGAAGGTTATCCCCATCGCGCAGCACAAGGAAGGGGTGCTGGACAAGGCGAGAGATCTGCTGGATACCCTGAGGGCAGCAGGCTACGCGGCGAAGATTGATGATTCCGACAAGGCTCCGGGCTGGAAGTTCAGCGAGCAGGAGATCCAGGGGATCCCGACCCGGATCGAGATCGGCCCCAAGGATATCGAACAGGGACAGGTAGTCGTAGTGCGGCGCGACACGAGAGAGAAGACGGTCGTTGCCATCAGCGAGATCACTGAAAAATTGGGAGAAATCCTGGAGACCATGCAGAAGGACATGTTCGAACGGGCAAAAGCATTTTTGGATTCTCACATTGACTCCGCGGTGACCATGGAGGAAATGAATTCGAAGTTCAATGAGAGCCGCGGCTTTATCAAGGCAATGTGGTGCGGCGAGGAAGCCTGCGAGGATGAGATCAAAGCGCAGACAGGCGGCGCGTCTTCCCGGTGCATTCCGGATGAGGAGGAACACCTGTCAGACGTATGCGTCTGCTGCGGCAAGCCTGCGAAGCATATGGTTTACTGGGGGAAAGCATACTAAACAGCGGCCGTATCCGTGAGGGTACTGAGCGGATATATGTGGATTGAGGGCGGGGGTTTTTATGGCATTTCAGAATATGGTAAATATGCAGCTGATGATGTTCCTGCTTGTCGGAATCGGCTTTTTCGTGAGAAAAAAGGGGATCATCGGCGGTACTGCACGGAAAGAGCTGGTGAACTTCTGCCTGTATATTACATTGCCGTTCAATATTTTCCATTCCTTCCGGATGGATTGGGACTCCGGTATGCTTACGGCTTTTCTGGAAGTATTGCTGTTGTCCATTGGCTATAATGTGATCTCCATTTTTATAAGCTTTCTTTTCTATCACCGGAGCGAATCCCGGCGGCAGAAGCCGCTGAGGTACGGAACGATCGTGTCCAACGGCGGATTTTTGGGCAATCCGGTGATTGAAGGAATCTATGGTATGGAAGGCTTGTTTTACGCATCGGTATTTATGCTTCCGGTGCGTATTGTCATGTGGAGCATCGGGACTTCCTGCTTTTTGAAAGGCAGCCGGGAAAATCTGGTGAAAAAGGTGCTGACGCATCCCTGTGTCGCGGCGATCTATCTAGGACTTGCGGCCATGATTTCCGGGATTGGATTTCCAGTGTTCCTGGAAAATACAGTCAGCGCCATCAGCAGCTGCAATACGCCCCTGAGCATGATGCTGATCGGAATGATGCTGGCGGAGATGGAACCGAAGGGAATGCTGGACGGGACGATGGCATTTTATACGGCGGCGCGCCTGCTTCTGATCCCGGCGGTGATCTTCGGGATCACACGGTTTCTGCCTGTCGGCCCGCTTCTTCGGGGAATCACGGTGATTATCGCGGGAATGCCGGCCCCGGTGACGACAGCTTTGCTGTCCGCAAAGTATGACGGTGACGAGAAATACGCTACGGCGATGATCTTTGTGACCACGGTGCTGTCGCTGGTGACGCTTCCGGCATGGTGCTATCTGCTGGGAGCCGCATAATGGGAGAAAAGGAATGTCTGAGAGTATGAAAAAAAGGATCATTCTTGGCTCGGCTTCGCCAAGGAGAAGAGAACTGCTGGAGCAGATCGGGATTGAGTTTGAGATTGTAGTCAGTGACGCACGGGAGCATTACAAGAGCACACGCCCGGAGGAGATCGTCAGAGAGCTGGCGCTGATGAAGGCAGAGCATGTGGCAAAGGAAGTGGAGCGGCGCGAAAAGGAACGCGCGGAGCAGGCTTCTATTCCCAGGCTGGAAACAGGAGAAGTGCATCTTTGCAATGTGGTGATCCTGGGCGCGGACACGATTGTTGTGCGGGACGGGCAGATCCTTGGAAAACCGTCTGACGAGGAGGAGGCGTTTTCCATGCTGAAAAGTCTGCAGGGAAGGATGCATCAGGTTTACACAGGGGTTGCGGTGTTGAATTTTGACGGAAGCGGGAGTCTGCGTACGATCAGCCATGCCGAGGAAACGAAGGTCTATGTGCATGAAATGACAGACGAGGAGATTCGCCGGTATATCGCGGCCGGAGAATCCATGGATAAAGCAGGCGCTTACGGAGTCCAGGGACGGTTTGCGGCATACATTGACCGGATCGAAGGCGACTATTATAATGTAGTGGGACTGCCAGTGGCATACCTGTACCACACGGTGAAGGAATTGTAGAAAATAGAGAAGCCGGGATACATAAGTTGTTTTTTTCAGTTCCAAGGGCGGCTGGAATCAAGAAGGCCCTGTGGATATATAGAAATAAATGGAGTGGATCATGGGAATATTTTCTTTTTTTAAAAATGAGGAAAAAGAGGCGGAGGAGCGCGCGTTCCGGCAGAAGACAGAGGAGATGCTTACGAAGCTTACTGGGGAAATGAAGAAAGGGCAGGAGCTTTCGGAAACCCTTTCCCAGGATGTCCGGCAGGTCGGTTCGGATGTCCGTCGGCACGATATGGCTCTGGAGGACTGTCTGGACGCTTTGGAAGAACAGCGGGAGGAGCAAAAAGAGAGCCGGAAACAGATCAGGAAGCTGGAAGCAGAGCAGGAGAAGCTTTTAAAGCTGCTGTCGGTGTACCGGGAACAGCTCTGGGGAATGAAGCAGTATGCCCAACAGAATGCCCCGGAATGGCTCTCACAGCTTGAATTGATGGAAAAAGCGGCGGAAGGCGCCAGATTATCCAGCGGGATCGCCTGGATTGAGGAGGCCGGAGTGCAGGTGGACTACGCGCTTCATGAGGTGATCGAGGCCAGGGCGGTCTCCGGGGAGGAGAAGGATATGCGCGTTGCGCAGGTTTACAGCCCGGGTATGATCCGGAACGGAGAGGTCATAAAGAAAGCCCGGGTGGCGGCATACCGTCTGGAAAGATAAAAACAGGTTATACTGAGTACACAGCCGCGTGAGGAATTATGCCGCTTTGCGGCTGCGGCCGGCGCGATACTCACGGCAGGACTGGCCGTGAACCGCGGCAAAGGGCAGGAAGCAGTTTTGAGAGAAAGAGTACGGAGGAGAAAAAAGGATGGGAGCAGACACGATTATAGGAATTGATCTGGGGACTTCGACAACCGAAGCGGCGGTAATCCGGGATGGCAAACCTGTGATGATCGTCAATTTTGACGGACAGGTCATCACACCTTCCGCGGCAGGCGTTGATAAAGACGGACAGCTTGTATTTGGGGAAAAGGCGAAGGCGCAATATCTTCTTGCGCCGGAGGATACGGTGATCGAGGCGAAACGGAAGATTGGTACAAAAGAAAAGCTACGTATGGGGAGTAAGGATTACACGCCGGTGGAAATCTCCTCTATGCTGCTCCAATATGTAAAGGACTATGTATCGGAATCCCTGGGCGAAGATATTTCCCGGGCCGTGATCTCGGTGCCGGCCTACTTTGACGACCTGCAGAGGCAGGAGACGGTAGAAGCGGGGAAGCGGGCCGGCTTTGAGGTGGAGCGGATCATCAACGAACCCACGGCGGCTGCCTTGAGCTACGGGATCGGACATATGGAGGAGGAAAGCCACATCCTGGTCTACGACCTGGGCGGCGGAACCTTTGATGTGACCCTTCTGGAAATGTTCGGCGGCGTAGTGGAAGTAAAGGCAAGCAGCGGAGACAACCGGCTGGGAGGAAAGGATTTTGATGAATGTCTGATCCGGTGGCTTGTGTCTCAGTTCCGGAAAAAATACGGAAAAGACCTGAGCAAAGACGCGGCGGCCATGGTCAAGCTGAAGGAACAGGCCGAATGGTGCAAAAAGGAACTGAGCACCCGGGACTCCTGCCAGATCGTGATTCCATTCATTGCGGAAAAGGACGGAAAACCGCTGGCTCTGGAGGAGAACGTGACACAGGAGCAGTTTGAGGAAATGACCCGGGAGCTGGTGGAGCGGACTCACGCTCCTATTGACGTGGTTCTGGCGGACAGCGGAGTGCTGGCTTCGGACATTGACCGGATCCTGCTGGTAGGCGGTTCCACCCGGATGCCGATGGTCCACAAAGATATTGAAGCTTATCTGCAGAAGGAGCCGTCAAAAGCAGTGAACCCGGATTACGCGGTGGCGGAAGGGGCGGCGATCCAGGCCGGTATTATCCAGGGAACATTGAGCCGGGAAGAGGGCATCATCATGACGGACGTGAACCCGTATACGCTGGGAATCCGGACGCTGTACGAGGATGCTTCCCATTATATGAGCATTGTGATCCCGAGGAATGTGACCATCCCTGTTGTCAGAAAGGGGATCTACTATACAAGCTACGATGATCAGACCTCCGCGAAAATAGAGGTTTACCAGGGGGAACACGATGACGTGCGGCTGAATCATTTCCTGGGAGAGTTCATTGTCTCAGGCATCCCCATGCGGCGGGCGGGGGAGGAGCAGATCGAAGTGGAATTTTCCTACAACCTGAACGGAATGCTGGAGGTCAGCGCGCGGATCCCGAGCTCGGGCGAGAAGGCGTCGGTTGAGATTAACATGATGGCATATGAGGAGGAGTTCTTTACGGAAGCGGCGACAGATGTCAGCAAATGGAAGGAATCCTCTCTTGCAAAGGAATTCCGGACGGTGATCCGCAGGGCCGAGCGCAGGCTGAAAAGCGAGACAGTCCAGAGCATGCCGATGTACAGAGAAGATCTGGAGGGCTGCCTGTATGACCTGAAGCTGGCATTGATCGAGGAGGATGAGGAACGGGCGGCAGAGCTGGAAGAGGATATTCTGGATATGCTGGAAGAGCTGGAGTGAGAGAACCTACGGCGAAGGGAATTTCGAGAAACGAATCGGTTGGCTGTGAAAGAAAGGGACATGACAGGGAATGGACGATTACAGGACACTGGGATTGGAACAGGGAGCATCCCAGAAGGAAATAAAAAAAGCATATTTTTCCCTGGTCAGAAAATATTCTCCGGAGGAATCGCCGGAAAAATTCCGGGAGATCCGGGAAGCGTATGAGCGCTTAAAGGGACAGACGGAAGGCCAGGAACCCATGTTTCCCAGGCCCTCGGATCCTCTTGCGGGAAAATTTCTGGACTTGTATTGGAAATACCGGAATGCGCGGGATCTGCACAGAGCGCGGGATGTCTGCGAAGAAGCATGGAAGCGATTCCCGGAGGAGATCCAGTTTTTATATCATCTGGCGCTTGCCCAGCGCTGTGCGGGCAATTCCGGAAAGTCTGTGAAAAGCTGCGAAGAGCTTGTAAAACGGGAACCGGAAAACAAATGGTTTTGGAGAGAGCTTGCCATTTCCTATGATGAGCGGAGCTATACCCGGAAGGCCTATATGGCTTATGAAAAGGCTTATGAGCTGGGCTGTCGGGACAATGGGTTCTTACTGGATTTTTCCACATCCTGTGATAATTATGAGCAATATAGCCGCGGGATCCAGGTGCTGACAGAGCTGGTCAGAAAGGACAGGCGTTGGAAAAGGGAAGAGATAGAGGATGTGTTGAGCGCATATTGCGGAATATTGATGATGTCCTGCAGAAAGGGAGCGGATTTCAGCGGCATGCTGGCAGAATGCAGCCAGTTTATCCGTCAATATTCCATTTATATAGCGGATCATCTGAAGACTCTGTTGGGATTCTGCACGGCCATAAGCATGAATCTGGAGCTGTGCGGATCCTCACATGAGTTGATCCGGGATTTTTTTTCGGCAGTAGAAAAGGTATGCGTGTCAGAAAAGGATCAGGCTATGTTTGCTATAGTACAGGAGCAATATATGGATCACCGTATCTGGGCAGATCAGCGTCTGACAGAAACCGTGCAGCATGGAATGCAGGTATTCTTTCAGATGGATGATGAGCCGATGGATATCCGCTCATACGCGATGCTGGATCTGAAATTATGTATGATTGAGGAACGGCAGGAGGTGCTGCCGCAGCTGGAGATCTTGAAAGCGGAATACCCCGCGTATTATGAAAAGATCCGGGAATTCGCGGAACAGCTTCAAAATGGAAAGAACCTGGGATATCTGAAAAGCAGCATGATGAAACAATATATCCGTCACGCAAAATATATGAGCGGGGGGAAATATTTTGAAAAATATCCGGATGAAAAAAAGAAAGTGATGGGAACTGTGGTGCATCAGAATGACGACGAGAAGCCATTTGTGAGAAGCGGGAAAAAGATTGGGAGAAATGATCCCTGTCCCTGCGGGAGTGGGAAAAAATATAAGCACTGCTGCATGAAAAAAGAGCGTGCATAAGCATAAATTTTCCGGGAATACTAAGAAAAGGTCGCGCAAAACAGACTATGAAAAAAACTCTTAGGAGGAAGATTTATGAAAGCAAAGGTAAATGAAGGGTGTATTTCCTGCGGAGCATGCGTTTCCACTTGCCCGGAGGTATTTCGGTTTAATGAGGAAGACGTGGCGGAAGCTTACGCGGATGTTACGGAAGAGACAAAAGAAGCGGCGGAAGAGGCAAGGGACAGCTGCCCGGTGTCAGTGATCGACCTGATGGAATAATATGTTACAATTTAACCCCCTGCTGGTTATTGATTTTGATTGACGGGAGTGGTATACTATGATTAATAAAACAGGGGAAGAAGATATACACTAAAAAAGAAGTCTCAAATTTGAAGTAAAGTGAAGCGCTGGAATTACTGAGAAAATATTGTAATTAAAAATAGGGCATGTCAGGAGCTTTATCTGATATGCCTTTCTTTTTCAACATAAATGTTTTTAACAAATCAGAAGAGGGGCAATCTCGTGGAATACATAGACTCAAAATACAGAAAACGAAATCTGGTCCGCCGTTTTTTTGACGGATCGAAGGGGTACTTTGCTGCCGCGGCTGCCGCGTCTCTGGCGACTACGGTTTTAAACGCGCTGACGCCCCAGATCTTCCGGTTCAGCATAGATTCTGTTCTGGGCAGCGATCAATATGGATACCTGGCCGATCATCTCTGGATCCTGTCGCTTTTGCTCATCGCGGTGGCGGTGCTGTCCGGGATCTCGCAGTACATTTGCCGGTCCAATACAGCCATGGCAGGGGAGAATTTTGCAAAAAATATAAGAGACGCCCTGTTTGTCCATGTGCAGAAGCTGCCGATGGAGTGGCATGACCAGAACCAGACAGGGGACATCATCCAGCGGTGTACTTCGGATGTAGAGGTCATCCGCAACTTTGTGGTCACTCAGCTTTTGGAGGTGTTCCGTACCGTGTTTCTGGTGGTGACCTCTTTTGTCATGATGCTGTACATGAATGTGAAATTGTCGCTGATAGTGCTGACTTTTGTGCCTGTGGTCGTATTGTATTCCGCTGTGTTTTACCGCCTGATCGCCAAACGATTTGTGGACGCGGATGAGGCGGAGGGGGAATTGTCAACGGTGGTCCAGGAAAACGCGACCGGTGTGCGGGTGGTCCGTGCCTTTGGCCGGGAAAAGTTCGAGATGGACCGTTTCCGAGAAAAGAATGATATTTTCGCGAAGCTCTGGATCCGTCTGGGCACATTATCCGGCCTGTACTGGGGCGTGGGAGATCTGATCACGGGATTCCAGGTGGTCGCGGTGATCGTCCTTGGGACCATTGAGGCGGTACACGGAACGATTTCCGTAGGAGAGTTCATCGCTTTTGCATCCTATAATACGACGCTGGTGTGGCCGATCCGGGGGCTTGGGAGGATCCTTTCAGATATGAGCAAGGCCGGCGTATCATTTGAGCGTGTGGATTATATCATACGGGCGGAAGAAGAGGCGTATACATGTTCAGGCAGAAAGGAAGAATATAGTAATGCCAGTGTGCAGGCAAAGGAATCAGAAAATGCCTTCGATATTCGGTTTGAGCACGTGAATTTTGCTTATGAATCCGGGAAGGAAGTCTTGTCGGATGTACATTTTTCCATTCCGCAGGGGCATACCTTCGGGATCCTTGGAGGGACCGGAAGCGGAAAGTCTACCATCGTGCAGCTTTTAACCCGTCTTTATGAGCTGGAGGACGGGCAGGGCAGGATCTGCATCGGCGGAAAGGACATCAGGGAGATCCCGCTGGAACAGCTTCGGAAGTATGTGGGGATGGTATTGCAGGAGCCTTTCCTGTATTCCAGGACAATCCGGGAAAATATTGCGGCCTGCGCGCCGGATGCTTCCATAGAGGAAATCCGCCGTGCGGCAAAGATCGCCTGTGTGGATGAGTCGATCATGAGCTTTCCGGACGGCTATGATACCCTGGTCGGGGAGCGGGGAGTGACGCTTTCCGGAGGTCAGCGGCAGCGTGTGGCGATTGCCAGGATGCTGCTTGAGAAGGCGCCGATCCTGGTGTTTGACGATTCGCTCTCGGCAGTGGATTCGGAGACGGATTCTCTGATCCGAAAAGCTCTCAGCGACGAGATGGAACAGGCAACGGTCATCCTGATCTCCCACCGGATCACAACTCTCATGGGGGCGGATCAGATCCTGGTGCTGAACCAGGGACAGGCGGAAGAAATGGGAACGCATTATGAGCTGATCAGAAAGCAGGGGATCTACCGCAGAATCTACGAGATCCAGATGAGCCAGGATGACCGGGAACAGATGAAAACGGAGACGGATGCGGACGCAGAGACAGATTTGCGCAGGCGGCATGCGTCAGAAGAAAAGAACAATCTGCGATGGCAGGAAGGAGGCGCGGAGGATGGCGGCATATGAAGAGCAGGAGTATCATAAACCATTCAGCTTTCGGACATGGAAGAAGATGCTTCCATTTTTCCGCCCATATAAAAAGTATTTTGCAATCTCCTTTATACTGAATATTTTCTTGGCCGGCGTAGATGTGGTCGTGCCGCTCTTCCAGAGCTATGCCATCGACCGCTTCATTACGCCCGGAAGTCTGGACGGACTGCGGCATTTTGCGCTGCTTTACGGTCTGGTGATCGTTCTGCAGACAATCGCGGTCTATATTTCAGTCCATGCGGCGATCATCATTGAGATGAATCTGGGAAGGGATCTGAAGTGGGCCCAGTTTGAGCACCTGCAGACCCTGTCCTTTTCCTATTACAATACGACGCCGGTAGGCTATATCCATGCGCGCGTCATGAGCGATACACTGCGGATCGCCTCCATCGTTGCATGGGGGCTGGTGGATATGTTCTGGGCGCTGCTCTATGTGGTCAGCGTGTTTACGATCATGTTCCTGCTGAACGTCAGGCTGGCTGTGGTGATCCTGCTGATCGTGCCGTGTATTGCGGTTTTGACGGTGTATTTCCAGAATAAGATCCTGCATTGGAACCGGAAGGTGAGGAAGATCAACGCCCAGATCACCAGTGCGTACAATGAAGGGATCACCGGAGTCAAGACATCAAAAAGCATGGGGATTGAAAAGGAAAATGAGAACGCGTTTTTTCAGCATACGCTGGAAATGCAGCGGGCAGCGGGGCGATCCGCGAAGCTGAACGCAGTTTATATTCCGGCAATCCTGCTGTTCAGCTCCGTGGCGGCGGCAGTGGTCTTGGCGCGGGGCGGCGTAATGGTACAGGAAGAGATCATGCGGCTGGGAACGCTGTCCGTATTTATTTCCTATGCAGTCATTATTTTTGAGCCGATCCAGCAGCTGGCAAGGCTTTTGGCGGATCTGATCTCCTGTCAGGCGAATATTGAGCGGGTGACGGATCTGCTGGAGCAGAAGCCGAATGTAGTAGACCGGGCGGATGTGATCCAAAAATATGGAGACGCATTTTCACCGAAGCAGGAGAACTGGGAACGGATCAAAGGCGATATTGTGTTCGAGGATGTCTCCTTTATGTATCCGGATGGAAAGGAATATGTGCTGGAGCGCTTCAACCTTCATGTGCCCGCCGGGATGAATGTGGCGATTGTAGGAGAGACGGGCGCGGGGAAATCCACGCTGGTCAATCTGATGGGGCGTTTTTTTGAGCCGACATCAGGGCGGATCCTAATCGACGGGGTAGATTATCGGGAGCGTTCCCAGCTCTGGCTTCACAGCCAGATCGGATATGTGCTGCAGAATCCCCATCTGTTCTCCGGAACCGTCCGGGAAAATATCCGGTACGGCAGGCTTTCGGCTACGGACGCGGAGATTGAGGAGGCAGCCAGAAGCGTGTCGGCGGACCAGGTTGTGATGAAGCTGGAAAAAGGCTATGAAAGCGATGTGGGAGAGAGCGGCGGGAAGCTTTCCACCGGGGAAAAGCAGCTCATATCTTTCGCAAGGGCGATCCTTGCGGATCCGGCCATCTTCGTGCTTGACGAGGCGACATCCTCCATTGACACCCAGACCGAGCAGCTCATCCAGCAGGCCACCGGAAAGCTGCTGAAAGGACACACGTCATTTATCATTGCGCATAGATTGTCAACGATTCGGCAGGCGGACCTGATCCTTGTGGTGAAGGATGGGAAGATCATCGAGCGGGGGACGCACCGGGAGCTGCTGGAGGAAAGAGGGTATTATTACGAGCTGTATTCCAGGCAGTTTGAGGAAGAGGCGTCCATGAAGGTATTTGCGGAGGGAGGTCGGGAAGGATGCTGACAGAGAGGCAGGAGATCATAGAGCTGTGTTTAAAATATCCGGGAGCATATGAGGATTATCCGTTTCATGATCCCAACTGGTGTGTGATGCGGCATAAGGAAAATAATAAAGTATTTGCCTGGATCTTCGAAAAGGACGGGTACATATGGGTCAATGTAAAATGTGACCCGGAATGGACCTCATTTTGGCGGAACGCGTTTGAGTCGGTCATTCCGGCATACCACCTGAACAAGACTTACTGGAATTCGATCATTCTGGACGGAAGCATTCCGGATAAAGAGATTCGGATCATGATCGGAAACAGTTACGACCTGACAGCAAAAAAGCGTAAGAAGGCGAGGAAGGGATTACCATGCTAGCATACACATATGTTTCTCAGGGCAATTTTCAATTAAAGAAGAAACCAAAACCAGAATTAACAGATTCAAAGGATGCCATTGTCAGAGTCACTTTATCCAGCATCTGTACCAGCGATCTTCATATCAAGCATGGCGCGGTTCCGAAAGCTGTGCCGGGCATTACGGTGGGCCATGAGATGGTTGGGATTGTGGAATCGACAGGGGCGGAGGTTAAGTCTGTAAAGCCGGGGGACCGGGTTGTGGTCAATGTGGAGACCTTTTGCGGAGAATGCTTCTTCTGCAGACATGGATACGTCAATAATTGTACGGATGAAAACGGCGGCTGGGCGCTGGGATGCCGGATCGACGGCGGACAAGCGGAATATGTCCGTGTCCCTTATGCAGATCAGGGCCTGACGGTCATTCCGGAAGATGTATCCTTTGAGCAGGCCCTCTTTGCGGGAGATATTCTGGCAACCGGGTTTTGGGCAGCGAGGATATCTGAGATTAAAGAAGAGGATACGGTATTGATCCTTGGCGCAGGACCTACCGGAATCTGTACGCTGCTCTGTGTTATGCTGAAACGTCCGAAACAGATCATTGTATGTGAAAAGGACCCGGACAGACTGGATTTTATCCGAAAGCACTATCCGGATGTGATCACAGTGGATCCGAATCGCCTGGAGAAAGCAATCCAGGAAAATTGTCCAAATGGCGGCGCGGATGTGGTGCTGGAAGTGGCCGGGGCAAAAGATACATTCCGGATGGCATGGCATTACGCAAGACCCAATGCGGTGGTTACGGTAGTGGCCCTATATGAGGAGGACCAGGTTCTTCCGCTGCCGGAAATGTACGGGAAAAACCTGACCTTTAAGACCGGAGGGGTGGACGGCTGCGACTGTGAGGAGATTCTACGGCTGATCGCGGAAGGGAAGATAGACACCACGCCGCTGATCACTCATACATATTCGCTGGATCGGATAGAAGAAGCATATGAGTTATTTGAAAATCGGAAAGACCATGTAATCAAGGTTGCGCTTAGAGGAAAGAAGGGAAGCATATGACAGAAATTTTAACCATGGGAGAGATGCTCGTTGAGATTATGCGGGAGCAGGAGGACGTACCGCTTGATCAGGCCGGAACATTTCGGGGACCCTATCCCAGCGGCGCGCCGGCCATCTGCATTGACGCGGCTGCAAGGCTCGGCTGCAGGACGGCGATCATCGGCGGTGTGGGAAAGGATGATTTTGGAAAATGCATTTTGGAGCGACTGAGAAAAGACGGTGTGGATGTCAGCCATGTGATCGAAAGTAAAGAGCGGGCTACGGGCTGCGCTTTTGTCACTTATTTTAGTGACGGTTCCCGTAAATTCATTTTCCATATGGGAAATACACCGGCTGTAGAGGCGAAGGCTCCGGGGCAGGGAGAATTTGAAGGAGTGAGGTATATGCATATCATGGGATGCTCCCTGATGTCAAGCCCGGTATTTGCCCGGGAAATCCTGAAGGCCATGCGTATGCTTGCCGGAGAGGGATCGAAAATCTCCTTTGACCCGAATATCCGAAAGGAGCTTTTTACGGATGCGTCGATCCATGAGGTGATCCGGGAGGTGATGGAGCATACCAGCATCTTTCTGCCGGGAGTCGAGGAACTGTTGCTGATCACCGGAAAGGAGAATGTGGAGGAGGCGGTAAAGACCTGCTTTACATACCCGCGGATGGAGATTTTGGTACTGAAAAATGGATCAAAGGGAAGCCGGATCTATCAGCGAGGCAGTGTGGAAGAGGTGGGCATTTATCAGGTGGAACAGGCAGACGCGACCGGAGCGGGGGACTGCTTTGACGGGGCATTTCTTGCGGGGCTTGTCCAGGGAAAGAGTGTGAAGGAAGCCGCACAGATGGGAGCGGCAGCAGGGGCGCTCAATGCGGCGGCATTCGGTCCCATGGAGGGACGGATCAATCCCGCTTCGATAAAGGAAATGATGGAAAGTGGCTGAGAATGAATTGATGGCCAGACTGCAGATGGGCTATGGCGGGAGACCATCATGCGTCTGGAAAAGGCGCGGTACAATCCGTCTTTAAAGCTGGCGATTGACATTTCCAGGGTGGTGGAGGCCCCGATTGAGGAAATTTTTATATTCAAGTAGAGTTGTGAGAAGATTGTTGGAGGATCTTAAACGAGAATGGATGCGAGAGAGGTTTTAGAGCAGGTGAGATCCGGCGGGATGTCGGTGGAAGACGCGGAGCGGTATTTTCAGAAGCAGTCCTATGAAGAGATGGGGTATGCCAAGCTGGATACATACCGGGAGATCCGTTCCGGGTTCCCGGAGGTCGTATTTTGCAGCAGAAAAGCGGATGTTCATCTGAAAAATATTTATAAAAGGTTATATGAGGAGAATGGAGAAGTATTCGGAACCCGTGCTTCGCAGCGTCAGTACGAGGTAGTGCGGGAGGTGCTGCCGCAGGTGGCTTACGATGAGGTCTCTCATATCTTGAAAATTGAAAAGCAGGATAAGCCGCGGATCGGAGAGATCGCGGTCTGTACGGCAGGCACGGCGGATATCCCGGTGGCTGAGGAAGCAGCACAGACGGCGGAATACTTCGGGGCAAATGTAAACCGTATTTATGATGTGGGTGTCAGCGGCATCCACAGGATGCTCTCCCACCTGGATGTGATCCAGCGGGCCAACTGTGTGGTGGCCGTTGCAGGCATGGAAGGGGCGCTGGCAAGTGTTCTCGGCGGTCTGGTCAGCCATCCGGTTATAGCGGTCCCAACCTCTGTCGGCTACGGAGCAAGTATGAACGGACTGTCCGCGCTGCTTACCATGATCAATTCCTGTGCAAATGGAATTGCAGTGGTCAACATTGACAATGGTTACGGCGCAGGCTATATTGCCACCCAGATCAATCGGCTGGCAGTGAAAGGAGAATGAAAAAAATGGGAAGTACATTATATCTGGAATGTTCGTCCGGCATCAGCGGGGACATGACGGTTGCCGCGCTGCTGGACCTTGGCGCGGATCAGGAGGTTATGAAAAAAGCGATTGCGAGCCTTCCTGTAGAAGGATTTTCAATCGAAGTCAGCCGGGTAAAAAAATCCGGGCTGGACGCCTGCGATTTCCTGGTACGGCTGGACGAAGAGCATGAGAACCATGACCATGATATGGAATATCTGCATGGGGAGGGAGGACATGTGCACAGCCACTTACATCACCATAACGATGCGGAAAACCATGAACATTCTCATGAAGGCATACACAGCCATTCACATTTTCATGATCCGGCGGAGACACATGCTCACGGCGATGCAGCCGGCCATCACAGCCACCCACATATCCACCGCGGCTTAAATGATATACTGGAAATCATCAGCCAGGCGGATCTCAGCAGCAGGGCAAGAGCTCTGGCAGTCCGTATCTTTACCATCCTTGCGGAGGCAGAGGCGAAAGCCCACGGTGTTCCTTTGGATCGGGTGCATTTCCATGAAGTGGGCGCGGTGGATTCCATTGTGGATATTGTTGCGGCCGCTGTGTGTCTGGACAATCTGGACATCACGGAGGCGGTCATCCCCAGGATTTACGAAGGGCGGGGCTTTGTACGCTGCCAGCACGGCGTGATTCCGGTGCCGGTGCCGGCGGTGGTCCATATCGCGCAGGCCAGTCAGCTTCCTCTGCGCCTGACCGAGACGGAGGGCGAACTGGTAACGCCTACCGGGGCGGCCATCGCGGCGGCGATCCGGACAGCACAGCAGCTGCCGGAGTCATTTGTAATAAAAAAGACCGGGATCGGCGCGGGAAAACGTACCTACGACAGACCCAGCCTGCTCCGCGCGATGCTGATCGAAAGCGCGGAAAAATCTGCGGACGCGGGAACGGATGGTCAAAAAAGCCAGAAGGAAGCCTGCATACCAAAAGATGTGGTTTACCGTCTGGAAACGAACATTGACGACTGCACCGGCGAAGCTCTCGGATATGTCATGGAACGCCTCTTTGACGCAGGGGCGAGGGATGTACATTACACGCCTGTTTATATGAAGAAAAACCGCCCGGCATATCAGCTCAATGTAATCTGTGACCGGGAAACTGTGCCGGAGATGGAGACGATCATTTTCCGGGAAACCACGACCATCGGCATTCGGAAAATGGAGATGGAGCGGACCGTGCTGGAACGGTCTGCGGGAAAGATCACTACATCATTGGGAGAGGCAGAGGTCAAGGTCTGCATCCTGCCGGACGGAGCGAGACGCGGCTACCCGGAATATGCTTCGGTAGAACGTCTGGCAAAAAAGAACGGTATCAGTTTTCGGGATGCATTTGAAATCATAAAAAGAGAAGCGCAGGAACAATATCAATGACAGAATACGAAGAGAAAAAGATCAGGCTCAAAGACCAGATACAGGCTTATGCAGAAGAAGGCTGTATCGTGGCATTTTCCGGCGGCGTGGATAGCAGCCTGCTGTTAAAGCTTGTATGTGAGGCGGCAGGAAAGTCCGGCAGAATCTATGCGGTGACAATGCAGACCCGCCTTCATCCGGTCTGTGAGATTGAACATGCAAAAAAAGTGGCGGAAGAGATTGGGGCCTCCCATCTGGTCATCCCGGTGGATGAACTGGAGGAAGCAGGAATCCGCCAGAACCCGCCGGACAGATGTTACCTCTGCAAGAAGAATCTGTTTACAAAGATACTGCAAAAAGCCGAAGAACTGGGGATCCAAAATATCCTGGAAGGGACCAATGAGGACGACCTCCATGTCTATCGTCCGGGATTAAAAGCAATCCGGGAGCTGGGAGTGATCAGCCCTTTGGCTGAGGCCGGTTTTACGAAAGAAGATGTACGCCGTCTGGCAGAAGAATATGGCCTGTCCGTTTCGGACCGGCCTGCCGCGCCCTGCCTGGCGACCAGATTTCCATATGGAGCGGCCCTTTCTTACGAAGAGATACAGAAGGTGGAACAGGGAGAGGCCTATTTGAAAGGCTTCGGACTATATAACGTCAGACTTCGGATCCACGGCGAGATTGCGAGAATTGAGGTGGATACCGGAGAATTTCCTGTTTTACTCCAATACCGTTCGCATATTATCAATTACATCAGGCATTTGGGATATCCATATATCACTCTGGATCTGGAAGGTTTCCGCTCCGGCAGTATGGATGTTGGGATTCCCACATGATAAAGGAATTCACCAATGAACAAACGAACCATTTCCATCATACATGAGCTCTGCGCCCCGGAAAAGCCCATCAGCATTTCCGGGCTTGCAGGGCAGTTCGGCGTATCCCAGAGGACAATACGCAATGATCTGAATACGATCAATGATATTTTAAATGAAAACGAACTTTTGAAACTGAAGCTGAAAAGCGGAGGCCAGATCATACGAGATCCTTCATTTGACCAGATCCTTTCCTTCGTTTCAGATGGGGATTTTTACGCCTACAAGCTGTCCAAAGGGGAACGGATCCGGATTGCGTCTGCTTTGCTGGTCACTTCGTCGGAATATACCACATTGTCTGCAATCGCCGATACCCTGTTCGTGAGCCGGGCGACCGTGATCAATGACCTGGAAGAGATCAAGACATGCGTAAAAGAAGGCGGCCTGGAGGTAGTGTCCCATCCGAGCCGGGGCTTACGCATACAGGGGACGGAGAGTGACAAAAGAGTCTTTTTGCTGAAAGCCGCGGATTCCGGTCAGAGTATGGCTGAGCAGGAGCTTATGACCGGGCAGATCCATGTACCCGAGGAAACCCGAACCATGCTCCAGAAGATCATCACGGAGCAGGAGCACATTCACAAATGCTACCTGACGGACGATTCTTTCAAAAAGGTACTGCTTTATCTAGAAATTATGATCAACCGGAACCTGATGGGAGAATATATAGAGGTACGCAGAAAAAATGTCAGCGGCAAACACCAGATGGCACAGGATATCCTGGAGCTGATCTCACAATACTGTCATTTCCGTACAACAGAGGATGAGATACAGTTTTTCAGCGAGCTGCTTTCCATGGCCAGGTACACCCGGCAGAGAACCGGCGAGGGGGATGCAGTAAAGCTGCAGTTTATCACCCGGCAGTTTATCTGGCAGATTTCAGAGGAGCTGCGGGTCAATCTGAACGGAGATTATGACTTTTTCGAAAATCTGTCCGCGCATCTGGAATCCGTATATTCCGCCGCGTCTCCGGTCTATCCGGACAATCCGATTATCGAGGAGATCTTAGAGGAAAACGCGGAGGTGGCTGCCGCGGTCCGGAAAAAACTGCCGATCCTCCAGCAGTATACCGGCGAGCCCATTGAAGAGATTGAACTGGGGTACATTACGGTCCACGTATGCGCCGCTCTGGAACGAAAAAAGAACAAGGAGATCGCGTTCCATGTGATCGTGGCCTGCCATGCGGGTATCGGGACGTCTCAGCTTCTGCTGGAAAGGCTGAAAAAGCATTTTAATTTCCAGATCGTGGATATCATTTCCGTCCATGAAGCGAAAAACATGGATCCCGGAAAGGCGGATTTTATTATTTCCACGGTTCCGCTGGAAGGCTGCGGCCTGGATCATGTGATTGTCTCTCCGCTGTTAAACGACGAAGATTATATCCGGGTGGGCAATAAGATCGACAGCCTGCGGGACAGCCGGAATCTCCCTGTCCGCGGAGAGGAGCATGAGATCACGGCTAAGGGCCTTCTGGAAAAGTTGGATCCGGTCATCCGGGAATCGGTTCCCGATGCCGCTCCGGAGCTGATCCGGAAAATCCGGAAGATCGTGGGAGAATATTTTAATCAGACCATGGACACGGAATCGGAAGCCGAGCCGCCGTATCTCCATGAACTGCTGCCGCACACCCGAATCATGCTTGATGTGGAATGCGGAGACTGGAAGGAGGCAGTGCGCAGATCCGGAGAAATCCTGCTGGATATGGGATACATTGAGGTGCGCTACATTGATGCCATGATCGCCAACATTGATGAAAACGGTCCCTACATCGTCCTGTCTCCCGGATTTGCGGTCCCCCACGAAGGGGTGGAGCAGGGCAGCATCCGAGTCGGCATGAGCCTGATCCGCCTGAAAGATCCGGTGCCCTTCGGCGTGGAGGAGCTGGATCCGGTGGAATTTGTCTGCTGCCTGAGCGCAGTTGACCACAAGACCCATCTGCGGGCGTTTTTCAATCTGGTCAATCTGCTCAGAGACGAGAACTTTAAGCAGAGTCTTCACCAATGCAGGACGCCGGAAGAGGCGGCGGGGATCATCGAAAAATATGAATATGAGACTGCCGAATAGGCCGGGAATACCAAAGGTATGGACAACGACTTGGTTGAATCCATTTCAAAAATCTTGCAAACAATTATTCTTTTCCAATCCGCCACAGAGTGTTATGATGATAACCAGAGAAGGAAAAACGACTAAAAGGCGGCAGGCATCATCTGATAACCGTTTGCTCTGCCCCGCTGTTTCCCTAAACATACATATTAGGAGGATTTATCATGAAGACATTTAGCTATGAGATTAAAGACGCGATTGGAATCCACGCAAGACCGGCAGGACTTCTGGCAAAGGAAGCGAAGAAGTATGAGAGCAAGATCGTGATCAAAAAAGAAGGGAAATCCGCAGAGGCGACCAAGCTGATGGCGATCATGGGAATGGGCGTAAAATGCGGCAACGTTGTAGACGTAGAGATTGAGGGCGCGGACGAAGAAAAGGCATACGAAGACATCAAGGCATTCTTCGAGGCAAACCTGTAAAAACGATTACAGTTGTACGGTTGGATCATCCAAGGATGTTCCAGCCGGCTCATTTCATAGGAGTATATTGTTATGTTAAAATTTTCAGGAAAATCCGTATACAAGGGAATCGTCCTCGGCCCGGCGGCCGTATTAAAGAACAATGATTTCCAGGTGAAGCGGGAAAGGTCCGAGGATCCGGAGGCAGAGATCGCCAGAGTAGAGGCGGCGGCGGGAAAAGCACAGGAGCAGCTCCAGAAGTTGTACGATAAAGCCGTGATCGAGGTGGGCGAAGCAAGCGCCGCTATTTTTGAGGTCCATCAGATGATGCTGGAGGACGACGATTACCGGGACGCAATCAGCAGCATGATCCGCACGGAGCAGATCAACGCGGAATATGCCGTGGCAGTGACCGGAGACAACTTCTCCGAGATGTTCGCCAACATGGATGATGATTATATGAAGGCCAGGGCTGCGGATATCAAAGACATTTCCAACCGCCTGGTACGCAACCTGTCCGGACAGGAGGATGTGGATTTCAGCTCCATGGAGCCGTCCATCATCATTGCGGACGACTTAAGTCCCAGCGAGACGGTGCAGATGGATAAGAGCAAGATCCTGGCATTTGTCACGGTCCATGGCTCCACCAATTCCCATACGGCAATCCTTGCGCGTATGATGAACATTCCGGCACTGATCGGTGTGCCGATGAACCTGGATGAGATCCATACCGGCCAGACCGCAATCGTGGACGGCTTCAAAGCGGAAGTGGTATTCGACCCGACAGAAGAGCTGTGCCGGGAGACACAAAGCCGGATGAAAGAGGAGCAGGAGAAGGCAGAGCTTCTGCAGACTTTGAAAGGAAAGGAAAATGTGACCCTTTCCGGTAAAAAGATCAATATCTATGCAAATATCGGAAGCGTCGGCGATGTGGGATATGTATTGGAAAATGACGCGGGAGGCATCGGCCTCTTCCGAAGCGAGTTCCTGTATCTGGGGCGGAATGATTTTCCGACGGAGGAGGAGCAGTTCCAGGCATACCGGCAGGTGGTACAGACCATGGCAGGCAAGAAGGTCATCATCCGGACGCTGGATATCGGCGCGGATAAGCAGGCGGATTATCTGAACCTGGGAAACGAAGACAATCCGGCCCTTGGCTACCGGGCGATCCGCATCTGCTTAAAGCAGCCGGACATTTTCAAGACACAGCTCCGCGCCCTTTTGCGGGCGGCAGCATACGGCAACCTTTCCATCATGTATCCGATGATCATTTCCACAGAGGAAGTGCGGCAGATCTACAGCATCGTGGATGAAGTGGAATGCGAGCTCAACGACGCGGGAATCCCCTACAAGATACCGGAGCAGGGGATCATGATTGAGACACCGGCCTCTGTCATGATCTGCGACGAGCTGGCGGAGATGGTAGATTTCTTCAGTATCGGAACCAACGATCTGACCCAGTATACGCTGGCCATTGACCGTCAGAATGAAAAGCTGGATGATTTTTACAATCCTCACCACAAGGCGATCCTTCGGATGATCCAGATGGTTGTGGACAATGCCCATAAGCATGGAAAATGGGCAGGCATCTGCGGCGAGCTGGGAGCGGACCTGGAGCTGACTCAGGAATTTGTACGGATGGGGCTGGATGAGCTTTCCGTTGCGCCCTCCATGATCCTCAAGGTCAGAAAAAATGTCAGAGAAATGGAATAGTGAACCGCAGCAATATTTGTTCTTGCTTTTTTTAGCCGTATTGAGTATAGTATACCCGAAAGGCTGAGGGATATTATGGAAAAAGTAAGGGCATATATAGAAAAACAGCATATGATCTCGGCAGAAGATCATATTATAGCAGGTATATCGGGAGGAGCAGACTCGGTATGCCTGTTTTTCGTGCTTCTGGATCTTCGGGACCGGATGGGGATTTCCTTTACGGCAGTCCACGTCAATCATGGCCTGCGGGGGGAAGCGGCGAACCGGGATGAGGAGTTTGTGCGGGAGCTGTGCGGACAATATGGCATTCCTCTGGAAGTTTTTCGGGTGGATTTGGAATCAATTTCCAAAAAAAGGAAACAATCTCTTGAGGAGTGTGGCAGAAACATCCGCCGGGAAGCCTTTGAGCAGATCCGGGAAAGGTGCGGGGGAACGAAGATCGCCCTGGCGCATCATCAGAATGACAATGCGGAGACACTCCTGTGGAACCTGGCAAGAGGGACCGGACTGACAGGACTGGGCGGGATCCGGCCTGTCAACGGGAGGTACATCCGTCCGCTGCTCTGCCTGGACCGAAATGAGATCGAGGATCTCCTGAGACAAAGGGGGCAGGGGTACTGCACGGACGATACCAACGGCGATACAGAGTATACACGCAATAAGCTGCGGCATCTGGTGATCCCTGTTCTGGAAAAGGAGGTCAATTTTCAGGCTGTCCGGCATATGAATGAAGTAATGGAACAGCTCCGGGAAGTCCGGGATTATATGGAGCTGCGCGCGGAGGAAGCATTTCGGGAATATGTCAAGATCCAGGCTGCGCCGGGACATTTCCTGATCACAAAGGAGCTTCGGGAAAAAGAACCGGATATCCTCTGTACGATGGTGATCCAAAAGGCTATGGAGCTGGCGGCGGGGCAGATGCGGGATGTAGGCAGAATCCATATCCGCGGGGTTCTGGACCTGTTTCAGAAGCAGTCCGGCAGGAGCCTGGACCTTCCCCTTTTCATACGTGCGGTCCGTACTTACGAAGGGGTGGAATTGTACCGGAAGCAGGAAAACAAAGCAGATGCTTTGTCTGAGTCTTCCGGAAGGGCTGAGGAAGCTTGGCGTGCCGACGGAGACGGAAGTCCGGATCCACGCAGGCTGCCAAAGGGGCAAAACCCTGGATATCCGCTGCGGATTCCGGGGGAGACCTGCCTTCGGAATATGGGGCTGACCATCCGATGCAGGATTTTCCCGAAAACAATGTGCTTTTCTATGGAAGAAATCCCACAAAAAGAGTACACGAAATGGTTTGATTATGATATAATAGAAACAGCGCTCTGTATCAGGACGAGACAGGGCGGCGATCAGATTACCATTGATCGGGCGGGACACCGCCAGAAATTAAAATCCTGGTTCATCAATGAGAAGATACCTGCGGGAGAGAGGGACACCATTCCCTGCATTGCGTCCGGCAGTCAGATCCTGTGGATCCTGGGGCACCGCATGAGCAGCGCGTACCAGGTCACGGGCCGGACAGAGCGGATCCTGCAGATCGAGGTTGTGAAAGAGGATTAAAAAGAAGTATGAGAGTAAATGAAGCTTAAGGAGTAAAAAATAAGTACTCAAAAGAGAACATGCATTACGGAGGAAAAAAGATGGCGGAGACAATTCGGGAACTGATATCAGAGCAGGACGTAGACAAGAGGATCGAAGAATTAGGCCAGGAGATCAGCAGGGATTATGCAGGCAAGAGTATTCATCTGATCTGCATATTAAAGGGCGGCGCGTTTTTCATGTGCGAGCTGGCGAAGCGGATCACGCTTCCGGTGTCGATTGATTTTATGTACGTGAGCAGCTATGGAGACGCAACTTCCTCCAGCGGCAATATTAGGATCAAAAAGGATCTGGATGAATCCGTGGAAGGCAAGGATGTGCTGATCGTAGAAGACATCATTGATTCGGGGCGGACCCTGTTTTTCCTGACGAGAGAACTGGAAAAGCGGGGAGCGAAGAGCATCCGTCTGTGCACGCTGCTGGATAAGCCGGACCGCAGGGTCGTGGAAGTCAGGACCGATTATGTCGGTTTTCAGATCCCGGACGAATTTGTTGTAGGCTACGGTCTCGATTATGCGCAGAAATACCGTACGCTGCCGTACATCGGTGTGGTAGAGGGAGTATAAAGTTGGGAAGGAGCAGAAACCATTGAATAACAATAACAAGTACAGGACAATGAGCGGTGCCAGTGTCGTCATGTTTATTGCCATCGTGTTTTTTGCGCTTTGGTTTACAGGACAGATGCAGCAGCGCGACCAGGAGATGACGTATGCGCGTTTTGAACAGGAATTGAAAGACGGCAACGTGGCGGGAGCCATTATCAACCAGAGCAGGTCCGTGCCCACCGGAACCGTGACCGTGACGCTGAACAATCCCCGGTCATCCAGGATCGTATACGTGTCGGACGTGAATGAAGTCCAGGAACTTCTGAAAAAGTATAATGTGAAGGATTATCAGATTCTGAAGGTGCAGGAGGACACCATGTTCACCACGGTCGTGGTGCCGGTTCTGATCACCATGGCAGGCGTACTTTTGATCTTTATGCTGATGAACCGGCAGGGAGGCGGGGGCGCCAACGCCAAGGCGATGAACTTCGGCAAAAGCCGCGCGCGTCTGAACAGCCCGGCGGACAAGCAGGTGACATTTGCCGAGGTGGCAGGACTGAAGGAAGAAAAGGAAGAACTGGAAGAGATCGTAGACTTTCTGAAGGCTCCGAAGAAATATATCCAGGTAGGGGCCAGGATCCCGAAGGGAGTCCTTTTGGAGGGACCTCCGGGAACCGGCAAGACGCTGCTCGCCAAGGCCATCGCCGGAGAGGCCGGAGTGCCGTTTTTCAGTATTTCCGGTTCCGATTTTGTGGAAATGTTCGTGGGCGTGGGCGCGTCCCGTGTACGCGACCTGTTCCAGGATGCTAAGAAAAACGCTCCCTGCATTATCTTTATCGATGAGATCGACGCCGTGGCAAGGCGCCGCGGGAGCGGGCTAGGCGGCGGACATGACGAGAGAGAGCAGACATTGAACCAGCTCCTGGTGGAGATGGACGGATTCGGGGTCAATGAAGGGATCATCGTGATGGCGGCGACCAACCGCAAGGATATCCTGGATCCCGCGATCCTTCGGCCGGGACGTTTCGACCGGAACGTGATCGTAGGCCGTCCGGATGTGGGCGGTCGGGAAGAGATCCTGAAGGTCCATGCGAAAAACAAGCCTCTGGGCGATGATGTGGACCTCAAGCAGATCGCGCAGACCACCGCGGGATTTACCGGGGCGGACCTGGAAAACCTGCTGAATGAAGCCGCGATACTTGCGGCCAGGGACAACCGGATCTTTCTGCAGCAGAAGGATATCCGCCATGCATTTGTAAAGGTCGGGATCGGACCGGAGAAGAAGAGCCGTATCGTATCGGAGAAGGAGAGAAGGATCACAGCCTATCATGAGGCGGGACATGCGATCTTGTTTCATGTACTGCCGGATGTAGGGCCGGTCTACAGTGTGTCAATCGTACCCACCGGGGCGGCAGGAGGCTATACGATGCCCCTTCCGGAGCGGGACGACATGTTCAATACAAAAGGGCATATGCTGCAGCAGATCACCGTATCACTGGGCGGACGCGTGGCAGAGGAAGAGATCTTCGATGACATTACCACCGGGGCATCTCAGGATATCCGCCAGGCGACAGCGATCGCAAAGTCCATGATCACCAAGTTCGGCATGTCCGAGCGCCTCGGCCTGATCAACTACGACAATGACAGCGACGAGGTATTTATCGGAAGGGACTTCGGCCATACATCCAGAGGGTATGGAGAGAAGATCGCAGGCACCATTGATGAAGAGGTGAAGAGGATCATTGATGAGTGCTATAACCGGGCAAGGGGGCTTTTGCAGGAGTATCATTCCGTATTGGACGCATGCGCGAAGCTGCTTCTTGAGAAGGAAAAGATATCACGGAAAGAATTTGAAGCGCTTTTTGACAAACCTTCCGCGGAGAATATGAACGTCCTGGATATGGACGGGATCCATTCTGACGTATATCCTGCGGGAATCTGAAAAAAGTAACAGATCAGGCTATTTGGATGTAGTTCCTAAATTTGGGGAGGGAATGACAGACATACCGGATGTGAGTGCATAGGCAACAATTGGAGAAGGCAGGCACAGTGTTATTTAAGGGGGTAGAAAATGCAATCACAGTTTTTTAAATCTTGGAAAAAAAGTATGCGATGGCCAAAGGGTGACTTCAGACAGGAAAAGCATGAAATTGGAGAGGAGCATCAGAATCAGGAAGCAGACATAGAACGAAAAGAAGAAAAGCCAGAGGCCGTTATCAAAACAGAGGAAAATACGGAAGAGGTCTGTGAATCGATCAAACAAAAAGGAGATTTCAGGATGTGCAGAGACGCATTGTTCTGTGATGGGACTTCTTCCTATGTGATACCGCCCGAGCCTGCGGAAGGGCAGAGGATCAGGTTGCGTTTCCGCACGGCCCGGAATAATGTCAGTACGGTCCTTTTGGTGGCGGACTCCGGAATCTATCAGATGGAACGGGTACTCACACGCGGCGTATTTGATTATTACGAGATCAGCTGGAAGCTTGGCAGTGAAACTTTTTCTTACTATTTTGAGATCCACTGCGGAGATGAGGTCTGTTATTATGACCGTACCGGTGTATCGGACGAGATCAAGCCGCATTATTCGTTCCGGATCGTACCGGGATTTTCCACACCGAACTGGGCAAAAGGCGCCGTCATGTATCAGATTTTTGTGGACCGCTTTTATAATGGAAATCCGGAAAATGACGTCAGGGACCGGGAATATATCTATATCGGCGAGCCTGTCAGAAAGGTGGACGACTGGAACGAACTGCCCCACGCCATGGATGTGCGCAGATTTTACGGAGGCGACCTCCAGGGCGTGATGGAAAAGCTGGATTATCTGCAGGAGCTGGGTGTGGAGGTGATCTACTTCAACCCGCTGTTTGTATCGCCTTCCAACCATAAATATGATATCCAGGATTACGATTATATTGACCCGCATCTTGGACTCATCATTCAGGACGGGGATCAGGCACTGCCGGACGGAGCCGAGGATAATACGAACGCAGAATTGTATAAAAAGCGTGTCGGAGACCTGGAAAATCTGAAAGCAAGCAACGAACTGTTTATCCGGCTGGTAGAAGAGATCCACCGCCGGGGTATGCGGGTGATCCTTGACGGAGTATTTAACCACTGCGGTTCCTTCAATAAATGGATGGACCGGGAGAGGATCTATGAGAATCAGGAAGGCTATGAGAAGGGCGCGTTTATCAGCAAGGACAGCCCATACCGGAGCTTTTTCCATTTTCATGATAATGCAGATGACGCATGGCCGTACAATGCCAGCTACGACGGATGGTGGGGGAATGATACCCTGCCGAAGATGAACTATGAGGATTCCCGGAAGCTGGAAGATTATATTATGGCGATCGGCAGGAAATGGGTGTCTCCGCCTTATAACGTAGACGGATGGCGGCTGGATGTGGCGGCGGACTTAGGCCATACCAATGAGTATAACCATGCCTTCTGGAAACGGTTCCGCAAAGAGATCAAAGGGGTTCGGCCGGATGCGCTCATCCTGGCGGAGCATTACGGCGATCCTGCGGAATGGCTGCAGGGGGATGAGTGGGACAGCATCATGAATTATGATGCCTTTATGGAACCGCTGACCTGGTTCCTGACCGGGATGGAAAAGCACAGCGACGAATACAGGCCGGATTTATTAGGAAACGCGGATTATTTTGTCAATACGATGAATCATTTTATGTCCTGTATGCAGACGTCGTCCCTGCAGACGGCGATGAACGAGCTTTCCAATCATGACCACTCCCGTTTTCTGACACGGACCAACCAGGTGGCAGGCCGTCTGGGCAGCATGGATCACAGAGCCGCCGAGGAGGGTGTCAGCCTTGCGGTCATGTCGGAAGCGGTTGCGGTGCAGATGACCTGGATCGGAGCGCCTACGGTATATTATGGAGATGAGGCAGGTCTGTGCGGATTTACGGATCCGGACAGCAGGAGGCCGTACCCATGGGGAAAAGAGAACCGGCGGATGATAGAGTTCCATCGGGAAATGATCAAGATACATAAGAATGAGCGGCCGCTTCGTACAGGATCCTTACGGATGCTGTACTGGGAGAAGGATGTGCTGGCGTACGGAAGGTTTCAGGGTGATGAGCAGGTAGTTGTGATCCTGAACAACAGTGAGAGCCTTCGGGAGGTCACTGTCCCGGTATGGATGGCGGAAGTGCCTGTTACCGGAAGGATGAAACGGCTGATTTATTCCTATGAAGATGGTTTTACAACAAAAAAGGATGAATACATTATTCATAAAGGAGAAATCGTAGTGAATATGGGGCGCCACTCCGTACTTATTGCGAAAACAAAACGGGCAGACGGATGATCTGCCCATTTTCATATCAATGTATGCGGAAAGACTGCCGGTGGCAGGGGTTCAGTATACGAATGTATGCGGGCTGCCGGCGGCAGGCTTTCTGTATTGGCGCATTTATGGAGAGGAGGAAAGTCTATGGAGCGGTTATATACACGGTGGGGAAAGGTGCTTGACGCAAATGACATTTTACAGGAATACCCGCGCCCTCTGCTGAGACGGGACAGTTATGTCAATCTGAACGGGTATTGGGATTATGCATTTACGAAGGAATTCAAAAAACCGGAAAGATATGACGGCAGGATCCTGGTGCCGTTTTCGCCCGAAACCGTACTTTCCGGGGTGGAACGGCAGCTTAAGCCGGATGAGTATCTGTGGTACCGCCGGCAGTTTGACTGCGCAATGCAGAATGCGGGTATGCGCCTTATCCTTCACTTCGGCGCCGTGGACCAGGCATGCAGGGTATATGTAAATGGAAAAGAGGCCGCCAGGCATGCGGGAGGATATCTCCCCTTTTCCGCAGACATCACGAAGTACCTACGCTGCGGAAGGCTTCCGTCAATGCCGGAGGAAACCGCTCCAAGGACAGGAGCAGGACCGTCCGGCGTCTGCCCTGGAGCAGAGGAGACTGACAGATCTGAAATGCAGAATGAGATCGTGGTTGCGGTCAAGGATCTGAGCGATACCTCTTACCACGCAAAGGGGAAACAGAAGCTGAAAAAGGGCGGCATGTTCTATACTGCCCAGAGCGGCATCTGGCAGACCGTCTGGATGGAGTACGTGCCGGAGAACTATATAGAGGAGCTGATCACAGAGCCGGAGCTGGATCAAAAACGGGTCCGGATTTTTGTCAGGTCACAGAATACGGCGCCTGTCACGATCCGGATCCAGGCGCCGCGCATCCATGCATCGGCCGATGAGAAGGCATGGGAGCCATCCAAACGGACGGAAGAGCCGCACACGGAAGCAGCGCGTATCCGTCATCCGGAACCAATGCAGACGCAGGCATCCGGACAGCTCACGGCTTCGGACGGTCCGGAGCGGCCTTCGATGACAGCGGAAATTTCCGGCATGTCCAATGCGTATCTTGAAATTCCGATTCCGGAGGTCTGTCCGTGGACCTGCGAGGAACCCTGGCTCTACGATTTTACTGTAACCATGGGGGAGGATCAGGTACGAAGCTACTTTGCTCTCCGTACATTTACTGTGGAACCGGATGCGGAAGGGATTCCCCGCATCTGCCTGAATGGAAGGGTTCAGTTCCAGAACGGCGTTCTTGACCAGGGCTACTGGCCGGACGGGCTGTATACCGCGCCCTCGGACGATGCGCTGATCTTTGATATTCTGGAGATGAAGAAGCTGGGCTTCAACATGATCCGAAAGCATATCAAGATTGAACCCCAGAGATGGTATTATCACTGCGACCGCCTGGGAATGGTGGTGTGGCAGGACATGGTGAACGGGGGAACCTACTACAGGCATTGGTTTGTGACCTACGCCGCGACGTTGATCTCCTGGAAAAAATGGAAGATGGCAGATATCTATCCCCATCTGCTGTCGCGCGCCCATAAGGAGGGCCGGCTGGAATTTGTCCGGGAGATGAAGGAGACGATCCGGATCCTGAAAGGACATCCGTCCATTGCGGTATGGGTGATCTTCAATGAAGGCTGGGGGCAGTTCCAGACAGAGGACATGACGAGGATCGTAAGGCTCTGCGACAGCACACGTCTGATCGACCAGGCAAGCGGATGGTTTGACCAGAAGGGCGGGGACCTGCAGAGCATGCACAATTATTTCTTTAAGCTGGAATTTGCGGCAGAAAAGGAGCGCGCTACCGTATTGTCGGAATTTGGAGGATATTCCCTGCGGGTTGCGGGACACAGTGCCTGCAGCAAGCTCTATGGCTATGGAACGCATAAAACATTGGACAGCCTGAATGCCGCGTTTCAGGCGCAGATGGCAAAGGTAAAGGAGCAGATCCCAAAAGGATTGTGTGCCAGTGTTTATACACAGCTGAGCGATGTGGAAGAAGAGATGAACGGGATTTTCACCTATGACCGGGAAATACGGAAGATAATCCCTTGACATTTTTGGGACCGTATGCTAACATTTCAAAGCAGGCACTTGCGGAGGTTCTGTCTGTGAGGGCAGGGCGAATTAGAAGTGGTAACACGGCATACAGCCGTCTTCTTATGAATCATCAGAATATGATTTTTGAGAAGGCGGTTTTTACTTTTAAGAAAGAAGGAGAGATAAAAATGTCAGAGAGACCAAAGTATTACATCACAACTGCGATTGCCTATACATCTGGCAAACCGCATATCGGCAACACCTATGAGATTGTTCTTGCGGACGCGATCGCTCGGTACAAGAGGATTCAGGGATACGACGTATTTTTCCAGACCGGGACGGATGAGCACGGGCAGAAGATCGAGCTGAAAGCAGCAGAGGCAGGGGTATCGCCGAAGGAGTTTGTAGACGGCGTATCTACCGAGATCAAACGGATCTGGGATCTGATGGACACCTCTTATGACAAGTTCATCCGCACAACGGACGGATACCATGAGAAGCAGGTGCAGAAGATATTCAAGAAGCTGTACGACAAGGGGGACATTTACAAGGGATATTATGAAGGAATGTACTGTACGCCCTGCGAATCCTTCTTTACCGAGTCCCAGCTGGTGGA
>ERZ808051.369-NODE-369-length-52971-cov-7.830472_pt1 | contig 52971 bp, 39 predicted proteins | sample MGYA00380199_ERZ808051 | MGnify/ENA primary metagenome ERZ808051 (study PRJEB31490, sample SAMN06133391) | mouse gut metagenome | isolation source: J11 | host: mice | place: China: Chengdu | collected 2015-05 ... | reverse complement strand
GCTAAGAACATCCTTGCGGTCGGGCTTGACCGTCTAGATGTAGGAATCCCCTCGGTTTAGCGAGGGGAGGAAGTCAAATAAGGGTAAGTTTTTGATTAAAATGATAACTTAACCTAATAAGTTCTTATATTGTCATCTAATTGTCACAATAATAAGCTGTAATATAACGGTCATAATTTTATGAGCCAAATTACAGTGGGCTGATACTGATGTTAGCAATAACCCTATCAATATCAGACATGTAAACTAAAGGACTACAGATAAGATGAATACGGAAACCATATTGGTTGTAGAAGATGAACCGGCTATTCGTGAAATGATAGTTACCACGTTAGAGATGGCAGGATTTGAGTGTCTGCAGGCTGAAGATGTCAATGAAGCCCATAACCAAGTGGTAGATCATCGACCTGCCATGATTTTATTAGATTGGATGTTGCCTGGTAATCAATCGGGCATAGACTTGTGTCGTCGTCTCAAAAAAGATGAGATGCTATCAGAAGTGCCTATTATCATGCTCACCGCACGAGGCGAGGAGGATAATAAAGTACAAGGCCTAGATGCTGGAGCCGATGATTATATTACTAAGCCATTTTCTACCCGTGAGCTGGTGTCACGAATCAAAGCCGTTCTACGTCGTAGTAGTGCTTTATCAGGTGATAAGCCTATTGAAGCACAAGGCTTAAGCCTAGACCCTGTCAGCCAGCGTCTGTCAGCAGATGGTACGCCGGTAGAAATAGGACCGACGGAATATCGCTTGCTGGCCTTTTTTATGAGTCATCCTGAGCGCGCTTATACGCGGACACAACTGCTAGATCAGGTGTGGGGTGGTAATGTGTATGTAGAAGATAGAACCATTGATGTGCACATTCGACGCTTGCGTAAAGTACTTGAGCCGTATAATTATGCTCAATTTATCCAAACAGTACGGGGTACGGGCTACCGCTTCTCAACCCAAGTAAATGGCTAAATGGCTCTTTTTATACAAGCAGTCTGACTGTTTTAGTCAGACTTTTTGCTTCATAATGTGAGGCAAATTTAGACAGTATTTAGGGCGGTTTGTACCCAATATTTTGTACCTAATATACAGTTATCTATCTTTCAACTGAGACTATCATGAGCTCCTCTAAGCCAAAGCCTGTCGCTAGTAACGAAAGCCCTCGGTCTACTTTGCTATGGTCAGATTTTAAGTGGTTAATCACCTTAACTCTGCTTGGCACACTATTTGGGCACTATATCATCGACTCGGTACCTTTGGGCATCATCGTGGGGCTGTTGATATACAACGTCTGGCGACTTTACGCGGTGCAGCAGTTCTATGGCTGGATGAGGAAGTCTTTAACTTTGCCACCCCCTGAGCTATCTGGCAGCATGACCTTTATGGCCAATCAGCTGTATGAGAGCAAAAAACAAGAGCAAATGACTCATCAAAAAATGATGGGGCTGATTAAAAAAATTCGTAGCTCGTTGCTGGCCTTGCAGGACGCGGTTATCTTGCTCGATAAAGATGACAGTTTGGAGTGGTGGAACCAAGCGGCTGAAACCTTATTAGAGTTACGCTCAGAGGATCAGGGTCGCAGTATTTTGGACCTTATTAATGTCCCCGAGTTTACCGATTATTATGTCAATGCTGTCTCTCCCAATGATGGCGTGCGTTTGCGCTCTTGGCGGGATTATGAGCGGTTTTTGCAATGTGAAGTCACTCATTTTGGTACCGAAAAACTGCTAATTATCTATGATGTGACCCGCTTACAGCATTTAGAGCAGATGCGTAAAGACTTCGTGGGCAATGTGTCGCATGAGCTACGTACCCCTTTAACTGTATTGATGGGATATATTGAGACCTTCTCTGATCAGCCAGACTTAGACCCCAAGTGGCAGCGTGGCTTTAGTTTGATGACCCAGCAAACAGAGCGGATGAATCGTATTATTAATGATTTACTGCTGTTGTCTCGTCTTGAGAATGAAGAAGCTATTAGTTCTGAGCGGGTTGATATGCCTAAGCTGATGACCAGTATCTTCGATGATGCTCAGGCTTATAACCGAGACTATTGCCACCTGATTGATTTGCATATCGACTCCCAGCTGGATGTCTATGGCTCCTATAGCTATCTTAATAGCGCCTTACTAAACTTAGTCATCAATGCCATAAAATATACGCCCAAAGGCGGCATAGTCAGAATTACTTGGCAAGAAGTGAAGGACGGGTGTTTGTTCTCGGTTCAAGACAATGGTATTGGGGTTGCACCCGAGCATCTTGAACGCTTAACTGAACGTTTTTATAGAGTAGATAGCGGGCGCAGTAGAAGCACTGGGGGCACAGGGCTAGGGTTAGCCATTGTCAAGCACGTGCTCTATCAGCATGGCGCTAAATTAAAAGTTGAGTCTGAGGAAGACAGGGGGTCAACTTTTAGCGTATTTTTCCCAGCCCGCTATATTTATCGTGAAAAAACAGAGAAAAAGCAGAAAGAAGATGATCAACAGGTTATAGAAGCCAGTGATACTGAGAAGCCGCTACTTCTGGCCGGCCCTCAACCTCAACAGCCAGAAGAATAATGGTTTTATGTGATAAGGTATTGCCATACAGAGTTCGGATAGCAGAATGAGAGACACCCATAAAAAAAGAGCCGTTCACTAATTGTGAGCGGCTCTTTTTTATTGATACCAAGGGATAAATAATCCCAAAAGTATCAAATTAACTGGTGTGAGCAGTTATTAGTGTTGTACACCACCAACGCCATGAACGTGGCCATGGTTTAATTCGTCTTCAGTAGCAGCACGTACTTCAACGATTTCTACGTCAAAGCTTAGTTTTTTACCCGCTAGAGGGTGGTTAGCATCTACAGTTACTGTGTCTTCGTTAACGTCAGTAACAGTAACTAGCATAACTTGGCCTTCAGCTTCAGACTGGAACTGCATGCCAGGTTGGATGTTATCAACGCCTTGGAAATTAGCGCGAGGTACTTGTTGTACTGCTTGCTCTTGATATTCACCATAAGCATCAGCTGGTTCGATAACCGCTGTTAGTGAATCGCCAGCAGACTTGCCTTCTAACTCTTTCTCAAGACCTGGGATGATGTTGTTATGGCCATGTAGGTAAGCTAGAGGCTCACCTTGTGACTGGTCGATAACGTTGCCACTTTCGTCTTTTAGGATGTAGTTAAAACGTACGGCAGTATCTTTTGCGATTGTTGTCATAAAATTTCCTCAAATAAATATAGGCGTTCTATATGTTCATTAATAATACAATAAAGTAGGGTGCTTATAGGGGTCAAATATAAAGCTAACAATGACAGCTAACCGTTTATTCAGCCACACCTCTGCTAATTGCCTTGTCTAATAGATTGCGGTGATAGATAAAAGTTTCAAGTCATGTTCTCAAATTAATCGCCAAATTGCTAAGTTTTTTACAAAAAATTAAGCTTTTTTATTCAATAAAGGCGAAAAAAGCCCCGAAAATCCATAAAAGAGCAGGATTTGGCTGTTTTTTTAGGTCATTTAAACGGCAGTTTTTTATCATACCCCTCTCTAAGATAGGCATAAATAGTAACAAAGACTTAAGGCAATCTACCCCTTTAAGGTTGAAGTTTGGACCAAAGCCCCCGACTTAATCAATATCTAAGGAATAAAATAAGCGGATTAGCATAAGAGATAGAGACAGAGCTATCTGCCCCTCGCTTTGCCCAATATAGTACGGACAATATATTTAATTTAGATGAAAAACGGGCCTACTCTTATTACAGAGAGTCCTGTATTACAGAAAGTTTTTACTTTAAATTCATTACAATGGATATAAACACTAACTATGACCACTTTGCAGAGTATCAACAGTCAATCACCTTCGCACAATGCCACTCATTCAAGCCCATCTGTTGTGGATTATCATTTAGATTTTAGCCGCTTCAGGCAGCATCTAGTCGATGTCACTTTGAGCTTTACCGCTGAGCAGGACGCTCCCACTTTATGGTTACCTGCTTGGATTCCAGGTAGCTATTTGATGCGTGAGTTTGCTCGCAATATTACTGCGGTTCATTATCAGCTGGCTGATCAAGATGAAGGATATAGAGCCGGTAAACTTAGCAAAAACGAATGGCAGCTTACTGAAGTTAAAGCTGGAGATACGCTACAAGTTACTTATGAGGTGTACTGCTATGACTTGTCAGTGCGCACCGCTTATGTGGATCAAACCCGTCTTTATGGCAACTTTACCTCACTAGCTTTAGCTGTAGAAGGCTTAGAGCAGAGCCCTGTTGCAGTGACTCTAAGTGTGCCTCAAGATTTTTATGAGCTAAATAACACAGATAAGAAGGTTAAAATCGCTTGCGGCTTAAAGCCCACTTATATACATAGTGACAATGCCCACTACTATCATTTGCAGGCTGAGAACTATCATGAACTGATTAATTATCCGTTTGAGATTGCGCCGCAAGATGAGTTTGATTTTATTGTGCAGGACAGTAAGCACAATACCATTGCGCACCGCTTTTATATCTCAGGCAAGCACAGTGCTAATTTGGGCAGATTACAGCAGGATGTGAAGCAAATTTGTCAAACTTTTGTCAGCTGGCTAGGGGACGCGCCTTTTGGTAGCAAAGACTATGATGGCTACACCTTCATGACTTATGCCAGTGGTAATGACTATGGCGGTCTTGAGCACATCAACTCAACCAGTCTGGTAACCCCACGTAGTGACCTGCCCACAGCAGCAGAAGCTAATGAGCCAAGTGACAGCTATCAGCGTTTCTTAGGCCTGTGTAGCCATGAATACTTCCATGCCTGGTGGGTAAAAACAGTCCGTCCTGATGTGATGATGAATGTCGATTTACGTCGTGAGGCATATACCCCGCTGCTTTGGGTATTTGAGGGTTTCACTTCTTATATTGATGACTTCATGCTTCAAGCATCGGGTGTGGTCAGTGCTAAAAGCTACTTGAAGCTACTACAAGGTCAGATTAACCGTTATACCCAAACGCATGGTCGAGTATTACAAAGCGTGGCTGAATCAAGTTATGACGCTTGGATTAAGCTGTACCGTGCCGATGAAAATACCGGTAATGCTGGCATTAGCTATTACAACAAGGGTGCTCTAGTAGCCCTATGTTTAGACTTGACCTTGATGCAGCAAAGCGCGGGCAAGTACCGTTTATTTGATGTGGTTAAAGCTTTCTATCAACTGGCCAAAGAGCAGGGTGAGTCGGGTAATCGTATCCGTATCGGTATGGATAACGACAATCTAGAGTCGGTTATTAGTCAGTTTATGGACAAAGCCATTTGGCAAGATTTCAAAGCCAAATATGTCGATGGTGTAGAAGAGCTACCGATTTATGAGCTACTAGAAGCCAATGGCATCAAGATAACTGAAGACAGCAAAGACAATACGCAGGCTTGGGGTATGAGCTTTAGTGAGAGTAGTGAAGGCTTACAAGTGACCAAAGTGCTACGAGACAGTGTGGCCAGTGAAGCCGGTATCTCTGCTAAAGATGTGATTGTCGCCATTGATGGGATTAAAGCGACCAAAAAACAGCTACAAAGTGTGGCCGAATCAAACCTTGAGTCGGTAACCTGTCATGCCTTCCGCCGTGATGAGCTAATGAGCTTTGAGGTTAGAAATCAAACTCAGTCAGGTATTGGGGCAAACCCAAGCTTGGAGAAAGTAACGTTAAGCTTAAATGAGTCTGGATTTGAAGAATGGTTGCAGCCAAGCTTCGTAAACTAATTTGTTAGGGCTATAGTTAAAGTCATATATTGCAGTGGGTGGCTAAAAGAAATTAATTTTAGCCCCACTGCAGTATTTCTTGTATTGCTTTAATAAAACTTAATTATTTAAAATATCTTATTTTCAATTCTTAGTATTCAGCTATCATTTCCCATTTTACTTAGAAGCATAATCTATGTCTTATCATCAGCCTTTGCAGGGCGCCTTTTGGATGATTGCTGCAGGCACTATGTTTGCAATCATCAATACAACCTTACAGTATTTGGGGATTAATTACGCAATAGGCTCGGGAGCTGCCGTATTATTGCAATACGGTATTGCACTGTTGCTGTTTTTACCGTTAATGCGTACTGGTGCCATTCGTACTGCGGTGTCTTCAGATTTTAGACTGCTGCATGTGATCCGAGTCGGTGTGTCGGTTATTGGTATTCAGCTTTGGACTTGGGCTCTGGCTTATCCCGTACCGATTTGGCAGGGCATTGCTCTGCTGATGGTGTCGCCTTTATTTGCCACTGTTGGCTCAGGTCTTATTTTACGTGAATCCGTGAGTGGTGCTCGTTGGCTAGCGACCCTTGTTGGATTTATTGGCGCCATGTTGGTGCTACAGCCATGGTCTGAGGGATTTATGTGGGCCAGTTTATTGCCCGTAGCAGCGGCTTTCTTTTGGGCCAGTGCCTCTTTGATGACCAAGTTTACGGTCAGCCGTGACACCCCAACGACCCTTGTTTTTTATCTTTTGGTATTAATGTTGCCCTTTAACTTAGTATTTGGTCTACCTAAGTTTGAGCTACCCAGTGATTGGCATGTTTGGGCGCTGCTCATTGCGATTGGTGGATTGACTGCGTTTGCACAATGGGCGATTGCGAAGGCTTATTCGGTGGCTGATGCGTCTTTTGTGCAGCCGTTTGACCACATCAAGCTACCCCTTAATGTGCTGGCAGGTTTTATTGTGTTTGGTTGGGTACCACCAGGCATGTTATGGGTGGGTTCTGCACTGATTATCGCTTCGGTGATATTTGTCACTCATTACGAGCGTCGTCAAAACCCAGTAGAAGTATTGTGGGAAGAGGCTCAACATGAGGCCGAGCTTAAAGGTAACAAGCAGCTAAATAACCAGAGTAATTGATATACTTCACAAAATAAGCGGCTTCAAGCCGCTTATTTTTCTCTATTTTATCTTTAAATACTGTGTCAGTTAGCTAGCGCCTAACACCCAGCTCTCTTAAGCGTTTGTCGTTCAAATGCACTCTTACGAACTCCCCAACCGCTAAATTACCTAGCTCAAAACCTGCCGCTGACCAACGAATTAAGCGCAAGCAAGGCAATCCTACATGGGCAGTCATGCGACGCACCTGTCGGTTTTTACCCTCATAGATAGTCATCATTAGCCAAGAATCTGGCACACTTTTTCGCTCACGAATGGGTGGGTCCCGTTGCCAGAGTGGCATGGGTAACTCTTCTTTACTCACATGTTTAACTTCAGCGGGCAAAGTTTTGCCATCTTTTAATACCACGCCTTTACGCAGCTGATCTAATTGCTCAGGCGTGGGAATGCCTTCCACCTGCACCAAGTAAGTTTTGCCCTGCTTTCGGCCTGCATTGGCTTTGGGTGGGTGAGTGATTGCCTTATTAACTTGACCGTCTGAAGTTAATAATAACAACCCTTCACTGGTAGCATCGAGACGACCGGCCACACGGAGCGACTTGTCTGTAAAAAACTGCGATAGTGGCGCAAATTTATTATTGGCATCATCACTAAACTGACTTTGCACGCCATAAGGTTTGTTAAATAAGATAACTGAAGGCATAAGAGAACTAATATTTTAAGAAATGAAAGTTGGAATTAATGGCTTTATTCTATCATGAGCCAAAGCTTGTAAAATAAAAACACCCCAAGGCTTATGGCATTAGGGTGTTTGGATTGGGATAAAAGACTAATCTGAAGCTAAATTAACTTTAGAAGTTAACCGGCTATAAAGAAGCCAGCACTTTGTTAAAGGTGTTGCTTGGGCGCATCACTTGCTTCACGACCTCATCATCAGCGAAGTAATAGCCTTTTAAATCCACAGGCTTGCCTTGAACGGCGTTGAGCTCATTGATAATGGTCTCTTCATTCTCGGCCAGTGCTTTGGCAAAAGGTGTGAAGCGTTCTTTAAGCGCTGGGTCCTTGTCCTGATTTGCCAATTCTTGTGCCCAGTATAGTGCCAAATAGAAGTGGCTACCACGGTTATCAAGCTCACCCACTTTACGAGAAGGCGACTTATTGTTTAATAGTAACTTCTCAGTGGCATCACTTAATGTATCCGCTAAAATCTGCGCTTTTGGATTTTGATCAGAGCCGTGCTCGGCTTCATGCTCAAGCGAAACAGACAATGCTAAAAACTCACCCAATGAATCCCAACGTAAATGGTTTTCTTCTAATACTTGTTGTACATGCTTAGGAGCAGAACCGCCAGCACCTGTTTCAAACAGACCACCGCCATTCATTAGCGGCACGATAGATAACATCTTAGCACTGGTGCCCAGCTCAAGAATTGGGAACAAGTCAGTTAGATAGTCACGTAAGACGTTACCCGTAACAGACAGCGTGTCTTTGCCGGCAATGAGGCGCTCTAGCGTAAAGCGAGTCGCTTCTCGAATAGACATGATACGAATATCAAGATCGTCTGTGTCATGGTCTTTCAAATAATGCTCTACTTTTTTGATTAAGGCAGCGTGGTGAGCACGATCTTTATCTAGCCAGAATACGGCAGGCATACCGCTGGCACGGGCACGATTTACCGCAAGTTTCACCCAGTCTTGGATAGGGGCATCTTTGACACGGTTCATACGCCAAATATCATTCTTTTTGACCGCGTGTTCAGTGAGCACATTGCCGTCCTCATCAAGCAACAGCACTTTACCTTTACCAGGCAGTTGGAACGTGGTGTTATGCGAGCCATATTCCTCGGCTTTTTGAGCCATTAGGCCTACGTTGGGCACCGTGCCCATGGTGGTTGGGTCGAACGCGCCATGTTCTTTACAGAACTTAATGGTCTCGTCATATAAAGCCGCGTAGCTACTGTCAGGAAGGACCGCTTTGGTATCGTGAAGCTCACCATCTGGCCCCCACATTTGACCGCCACTGCGTATCATCGCTGGCATGGAGGCATCAACAATCACATCACTCGGCACATGTAGGTTGGTAATGCCTTTGTCTGAATTGACCATGGCAAGGGGTGGGTTGGTGTCATAGACTTTTTGGATATCGGCTTCAATCTCTTTGCGCTGATCGTCGGGTAGCGCTTGGATTTTGGATAACAATTGAGCAAAGCCATTATTCACATCAACACCGATTTCATCGAAAGTCTTGCCGTGTTTGGCAAATAAATCTTTGAAATAAACTCTGACTGCTTCACCAAATAAAATCGGGTCAGAGACCTTCATCATCGTCGCTTTTAGGTGAATTGAGAACAATACCCCTTTTTCTTTAGCGTCTTGAATTTGCTCTTCTAAGAAGTTACTCAACACATCAAAGCATAAAATGGATGTGTCGAGAAGCTCGCCCTCAATTAGTGGTGCAGGCGCTTTAAGCTCAGTCTCATTGCCACTTTCATTAATATAAACCACACGGTACTGAGTCGGTTTTTCAATAGTAAGTGATTTTTCATCATCAACAAAGTCACACGAGGCCATGGTGGCCACGTGCGTTTTCGAGTCTGGGCTCCATGGTTTCATAGAGTGAGGGTGAGCACGGGCAAAGGCTTTCACTGCTTTTGGTGCGCGGCGATCAGAGTTGCCCTCACGCAGGACGGGGTTGACCGCACTGCCTTTGATTTTATCAAAACGAGCCCGAATCTCTTTTTCTTCATCCGTTTGCGGGTTATCAGGAAAGTCTGGTATCGCAAAGCCTTTGTCTTGTAGCTCTTTGATGGCCATTTTTAGCTGATGAATAGAAGCGCTGATGTTGGGCAGTTTAATGATGTTTGCTTCTGGTTTTAAAACCAGTTCGCCAAGCTCTTCTAGCGCATTGGGCACACGCTGATCTTCTTTCAGATAGTCAGGGAAAACAGCTAAAATACGAGCTGCTAATGAGATATCACTGACTTCCACATCAATGCCGGCGGTCTGTGTAAAGGCTTCTACAATAGGTAAAAATGATTGAGTGGCTAGGGCAGGGGCTTCATCTGTTTTGGTGTATATAATTTTTGACATCGTTATTTAATCCTTTTTATTGTTATAAATGAGACGCTTGTTATACAGCGGCTAAGTTTTGCTTTAAAGATTAGGCTTATTCCATAAGCCATTAATCAGTATCTATTGATTACTCTGTAATATTACTAAACTGTTGGCTTTGACGTCAGTTTACAAATCGTATCTAACGTATTGGGTTAATAAACCACCCGAAAGAGAATAGGGGTAAACGGGTCATAGCGAATATACTGAATAAAAAAACGCCCCACAGATTAATCTATGGGGCATTTTTGCGACTTTAATTTAGAATATAAGGATACTATTAGAAGCATCTATTATCTTCTAATTCAAGCCACTTGCTTATAGTGATGCGATAGCATCGTTGAACGTTTTACTTGGACGCATAACGCTTTGAGCAAGCTCTTCGTCAGCATAGTAGTAGCCTTTGATGTCTACTGACTTGCCTTGAACTTCGATTAGCTCTTTTACGATAGCGTCTTCGTTGCTCTCAAGCGTCTTCGCTAGTGAAGAGAACTTCTCTTTAAGCTCAGCGTCTTGGTCTTGAGTAGCAAGCTCTTCTGCCCAGAATTTCGCTAGGTAGAAGTGGCTACCACGGTTATCAAGCTCACCAGTCTTACGTGATGGTGACTTGTTTTCTACCAATAGCTTCTCAGTAGCTTTATCTAGCGTGTCTGCCAATACTTGTGCTTTTGGATTGTCTTGAGTTTTCGCTAGATGTTCTAAAGATACCGTTAATGCTAAGAACTCACCTAGAGAGTCCCAACGTAAGTGGTTTTCTTCAATTAGCTGCTGAACGTGCTTAGGAGCAGAACCACCGGCACCCGTTTCAAACAAGCCGCCACCTTTCATTAGAGGCACTACAGACAACATCTTCGCACTGGTACCTAATTCTAAGATTGGGAATAAGTCAGTTAGGTAGTCACGTAGGATGTTACCCGTTGCAGAGATAGTGTCTAGACCGCGAGCCACACGCTCTAGCGTGTAACGCATTGCACGTACTTGAGACATAATCTCAATGTGTAGACCCTCAGTATCATGGTCTTTCAAGTAAGTTTGAACTTTCTTGATTAGTTCGTTTTCGTGTGGACGGTATGGGTCTAACCAGAACACAACTGGCGTGTTTGATTCACGAGCGCGAGTAACCGCAAGTTTAACCCAGTCTTGGATAGGCTCATCTTTCACCTGACACATACGCCAGATATCACCTTTCTCAACCGCTTGTTCCATCAATACTTCACCAGTATCAACGTCTACAATACGAGCAATACCCGCATCGCTTGATTCAAACGTCTTGTCGTGTGAACCGTACTCTTCTGCTTTTTGAGCCATTAGACCAACGTTTGGTACCGTACCCATAGTGGTTGGGTCGAAGTTACCATGCCACTTACAGAAGTTAATCATTTCTTGGTAAATACGAGCGAAAGTCGACTCAGGCATTACTGCTTTACAGTCATACATTTTGCCGTCAGCACCCCACATCTTACCACCAGAGCGAATCATCGCTGGCATAGAGGCGTCAACAATCACGTCGCTTGGTGAATGGAAGTTAGTGATGCCTTTAGCAGAGTCAACCATGGCTAGGCGTGGGCGATGCTCTTGACACGCATGTAGGTCGCGCTCAATCTCATCACGTGTTGATTCAGGTAAAGTTTTGATTTTTTCGTACAAATCAGCCATACCATTGTTCACGTTTACACCAAGCTCATCGAACAGCTTACCGTGCTTTTCGAACGCATCTTTATAGTAAATACGAACGGCGTGACCAAATACGATTGGGTGAGACACCTTCATCATGGTCGCTTTTACGTGTAGTGAGAACAGGATACCTGCTTCACGGCAGTCTTCCATTTCACGTTCATAGAACTCAAGCAGTGCTTTTTTGCTCATGAACATTAGGTCGATAACTTCTTTGTCTTTAAGCTTGATTTCAGGCTTAAGTACTTTAGTCTCGCCGCTGTCTAGCAATAGCTCCATACGAACGGTACGGGCTTTGTCTAGAGTCATTGATTGCTCGCCATGGTAGAAGTCGCCACCATGCATGTGTGATACGTGAGTGCTTGACCACTGTTTCCACTCACCCATAGAGTGTGGGTGTTTGCGCGCATAGTTTTTAACCGCTTTTGGTGCACGGCGGTCTGAGTTACCTTCACGAAGTACAGGGTTAACCGCACTACCTAGTGCTTTACCATAACGCTTACGAAGTTCAACTTCTTCGTCAGTTTGTGGGTCTTCTGGGAAATCAGGAAGCGCGTAGCCTTTGCTTTGAAGCTCTTTGATAGCGGCTTTAAGCTGCTGAACAGACGCACTAATATTAGGCAGTTTGATAATATTAGTATTTGGATCCTGTGTTAAACGGCCAAGCTCAGCTAGGTTATCAGGAACACGCTGCTCTTCAGTCAGGTATTCTGGGAATTCTGCTAGCACACGTGCGGCAACTGAAATATCACTTGTTTCAACAGAAATGCCTGCTGTCTTGGTAAATGCTTCAACAATAGGCAAAAATGATAGCGTTGCTAGAGCAGGAGCCTCATCGGTTTTTGTATAAATAATTTTTGACATTATGGTCGTTTATTCCTCTAGGCTGAAGTGAATAGTAAGTTTGGAAACTATCTAAATTGAACACTAAATCGAACAAAGTAATACGGACTTTTTTGTCAAAAAACACAAGACAATGTCTCATATAAAAAGAGAGGACATTGATTGGTTTTTGTTTAAATAAACCTAAATAAGAAGCTGAATGACAATCATCAATGCAGCAAATAACAGATGCTTATCTAGGCGTTTTTAGGATTTTATAGCCAGTCCAAACTATAAAATCGTCGTGATGTCAATATCGTATATTGAACCAATTATACTATTTTCGCTTATATCCTATGTATAAGATTTATATTAAGCTAGTAAGTGCGTATTCTACCAGTCATCCGCTCTGATATCATCCTTATCCACATTATTGTTGTGTTTAAAATGATCAAAGAGGTATTGAAGCCATCTATAGTTTTATAGATGGCTTTTTTGTGTCCGCTAATAGCAGATTTCAAGGGCAGATTGCTATAATCTTTAAAACAGTACGATTGGTTGGTTGTAGGTTATTGATTTAGATGAGGTTATTTTAATTTGTAGAAAATATCCGCTTTTGCAAATTGTGACAGCAAAAGGGGTAGAATTTGATACGCTAGTATAAGCGCCCTATATTAAATGAAAAACAATAAAAGAAAAACAACTGGGGTAACTCCAATCTAGATACTATCTAACATTAGCGGACTAACATAACGGAATTTATGATTTATTCATACGCAATCACGCAAGACTTAACTTGGCAGGCAGACGCTAACTGGCAGCAGCCAGAAACCCCCTTTATGTCTTTTGCTTATTGGCAAGCGCTGACAGAGACGGGCGCTATTGGTCAAAAATCAGGTTGGGTGCCGTTATATATTATTATTTATCAAGATGAAGAGCAGTCGCCAGTTGCGGTACTTCCTCTGTTTATTAAAGGTCATCATCAAGGGGAGTATGTGTTTGACCACGCATGGGCGGATGCTTATGCGCGTTATGGTGTGGACTATTATCCTAGGCTCGTGACCAGTGTGCCTTATACCCCAGTGAGTGGGCAGCGCTTTTGGTTGGCGGAGGGAGTTAAAGTAGACCAAGCAATTTGGCAAGTGGCGATCACTGCAATCGATGATGTGGCAAAACAAACAGGAGCTTCAAGCTGGCATGGTTTGTTCGTCAATGATGAGCAGCAACAAACGTTTAATGTCTTGTGCAATCCTTTGTTTGAGCACCAGTTACTTGAGCGTGAGGGCTGTCAGTTTTTATGGCAAAACCAAAAGCTGACTGATATTGACGAAGAGGGTCGCCCAAAACCGTTTTCTGACTTTGATGATTTCTTAAGCACGCTCACCGCCAAAAAGCGCAAAAATATCCGAGCTGAACGCAAAAAGATTGCCAAGCAAAACCTGACCTGTCAAATTAAAACGGGAAGTCGGATTACTGATGAAGATTGGGCGGTGTTTTATCAATGTTACGCCATGACTTACGCGGTGCGTGGCCGTCATCCTTATTTAACCCCAGAGTTTTTTGAGAAAATTTCCCAAACTATGCCTGAACACTTAATGTTGGCGCAAGGTCTAGATGAAAATGGGGATGTTGTGGCCAGCAGCTTGTTCTTTTATGATGACCCAAATCAGCCTGATGCGACATTATATGGTCGCTATTGGGGCTCATTAGATGAGTATGATAGCCTACACTTTGAGCTGTGTTATTATCAAGGTATTGAGTTTGCTATTGATAAAGGCTTGCAGTATTTTGACCCAGGCACGCAAGGTGAGCACAAATTAATTCGAGGTTTTATACCCCATAAGACCCACTCGCTACACCGTGTTTATGATGCGCGATTTGAGCCAGCAATTGCGAATTTTTGTGAGCAAGATCGTCAGTATATGCAGCAATATCGTCAGCAAGCCCATAACGCGCTCCCCTTTAATATTGACAACATGCCTCAGTTTAAAGGCTGAGCATCATACTTGGTTCAAGGATAAAGCATGTCTATATCAGCAGAGGCGCTATATTGGCTGACCTCAGACGGCTCATTAACTGCCTTATTAGAAGCTAAGGCAGGGCAGTCGTTAAAAGTAGAGCCTACCTTTGAGGGGTATCGGGCCTTAACTTTGGCACAAAAAAAGCAAATGGGCTATCAAGGTGCGCAGCTAAATAGGCCGGTAATGGCTTGGGTGCGAGAGTCTTTATTATATGGAAATAGTGAGAAGCCTTGGGTGGCGGCGCAAAGTATCTTTCCTTTGATTAGCTTAAAAGGGGAGGCTAAGCGTCTACAGTACTTACGCGGCACTCCCATTGGTTATGTCTTATTTAAGCGTCAAAACTGCTTGCCCAATAGTCGAGTCATTGAGTCTACGGATTTGGGTTGGCGCCGAAGCACGCTTTATAACTGGTATAATCGAGACTTATTAATTAGTGAAACTTTTTTGGCTGATTTTTTTACAGAGGCCTCTTAAGTCAAAGGGGTTTTGCTTATAATCTGTATTTTAAATACCCTATAAGTTAGCTAAACTCAAAAAAACATCCTCTTTTTAGGGTGTTTTTTCGCTTTAGTCGACAAGATTTCATGTTACACTTATCTTCTAATTGTGCAGAGTTGCCCCCTCCTAAAAATACTTCATTCAAATCTATGCGGTAATAGCAAAATATTGCCTGATTGAACGGTTGTTTTTAGGATATAGAGCGGTTGGTGGGTTCGGCGCTTGTATTTTTTTATATGTCGTATATGACTTATTAATAGGATAGAACTATGTTTAAAGATATTAGCATTAAAGACTATGACCCTGATTTATATCAAGCCATGGTGTCAGAAACCAAGCGTCAAGAAAGCCATATCGAGCTAATCGCTTCAGAAAACTACTGCTCACAAGCAGTTATGGAAGCACAAGGTTCTGACCTAACCAACAAATATGCTGAAGGTTATCCTGGCAAACGCTACTACGGCGGTTGTGAGTTCGTTGATATCGTTGAGCAATTAGCGATTGACCGTGCTAAAGAATTATTTGGCGCTGAATACGCAAACGTACAGCCACACGCGGGTAGCCAAGCAAACTCTGCGGTATTCTTAGCGTTATTAGAAGCAGGCGACACGGTACTAGGCATGAGCTTAGACGCTGGTGGTCACTTAACTCACGGCGCACACGTGAACTTCTCTGGTATCAACTACAATGCAGTTCAGTACGGTCTAGTAGAAGAGACTGGCCTAATTGACTATGACGAAGTTGAGCGTTTGGCCAAAGAGCACAAGCCAAAAATGATCATTGCTGGTTTCTCAGCGTACTCACAAGTAGTAGATTGGCAGCGTTTCCGTGACATCGCAGACAGCGTTGGCGCGTATCTATTTGTAGACATGGCTCACGTTGCCGGTCTGGTTGCAGCTGGCGTATACCCAAGCCCAGTACCATTTGCTGATGTGGTAACAACGACGACTCACAAAACACTACGTGGTCCACGTTCAGGTCTAATCCTATCTCGTGACGACAAGTTAGCTAAGAAGCTAAACTCAGCGGTATTCCCAGGCAACCAAGGTGGCCCATTAATGCACGCTATCGCTGCTAAAGCGGTTTGTTTCAAAGAAGCGCTTCAGGACGACTTCAAAACTTACCAGCAGCAAGTGGTTAAAAACGCTCAAGCAATGGCAAAAGTTATCCAAGAGCGTGGTTATGAAATCATCTCTGGCGGAACTGAAAACCACCTAATGCTTATCAGCCTAGTTAAGCAAGAAATGACGGGTAAAGAAGCGGACAAATGGTTGGGCGACGCGGGCATCACTGTGAACAAAAACGCCGTACCAAACGATCCAAAATCACCATTCGTAACTTCTGGTATCCGTATCGGTACGCCAGCCATTACCACTCGCGGCTTCAACGAAGCACAAGCTGCTGATCTAGCGGGCTGGATCTGTGACGTATTAGACAGCCGTGGTGACGAAAAAGTACTAGCAGAAACTCGCGCTAAAGTTGAGAAAATCTGCAAAGAGTTACCAGTTTATGAGCGTAACCAGTAATTAGTTTTATTATTACTGATACGTTTTAAATAAAAAAACCGCTTAGCTTGTCGCTAGGCGGTTTTTTTGTGGCCGATAATAAGCCGATAATAAATTACAGGCTGGTCTAATCTTTCTTTAAAGCAGACAGATCTTCTAAAATCCCAGTAAAGCGGTCATACAGCCAAGGCTCAGCATCCTCAATGGCTTGGTCGTAAATCTTTGGCCCAATTAAACTGACCGTAAAATCCAGTAAGAACTTAGCTGGCAGGTTGCCAAGATCCATATCAAGTTCATCACTCATGTACTCTCGTAATTCATCGAGCAGAGCCTCTTCCTCTTCTTTATCCAATTGCAACAGTTTTTTATGTTTCATAATTAACTCAGTCAGTATCTATAAAGTTGAGCACTTGAAGATAACTCAAGGCTCAGGCAGGGTATGGTACTATTTATGATTATCAAACTCAGTCTATGACAGGGCTATGTATAAAAGCCATTTAGACTGACGACTTATAATTGTTATGCCATCTTACTACAGACAAAAAATTAAAGGACATCCATGACTCAAGTTCTCGACACTACGGAAAAACAAGTTCAGTCACTACCAAATCGCAAAGACGTGCCACAACATTTAACCTGGGATATGACAGCGCTTTATGCCACGCCAGAAGATTTTTATGCAGATCTAGATAAAGCGGGCAAGCTTGCTGATGAATTAACTTCAGAGTCGATGCTGACCTTAACAGATGGCAATAGCATCATACGTCTGCTACAGACTTATGAATCCTATTTGACCATTTTGTCTAAAGCAGGTACTTATGCTGGCGCGCAAAGTGCAGTAGATATGAGTGACAGCGAGCTACAAATCAGAGCTAGAGATTTTGATTCAAAAGTAGCCCAGTTAAATAGCCAAACTGCGATAGTAGAGCAAACCTTAAAGCAGGCAGATGAGCTGCTAATTAAGCAAGCGATGGTGGACAACGATAAGTATCGTCCCTTTTTATCCGACTTATTGGCGCAAAAGCCATACACCCTAAGCTTAGAGTTAGAAACGGCGCTTATTTCGTTATCACCGGTATTAGATTTGCCGTATCAAAACTACGAGCAGTGCAAACTGGCGGATATGAGTTTTGATGACTTTGAGGCCAAGGGTCAGACGTATCCATTAAGTTTTTCTACCTTTGAAAATGAGTATGAAACGGCAGTCGATACCGAGTTTCGTCGTAATGCGTTTAAGGCATTTTCAAAACGGTTACGCGAATCACAGCACACCATAGCCAGTAACTATTTGACCCAAGTTAAAAAAGAGAAAATCATGGCCGATATGCGCGGCTATGACTCGGTATTTGACTATCTTTTGCACGATCAGAAAGTGTCGCGCGAGGTATATGACGAGCACATCGATACCATAATGCAGCATCTTGCACCGCCAATGCGACGTTACGCCAAGCTATTGCAGCAAGCCAATGGTATCGACAAAATGACCTTTGCTGACTTAAAAGTGCCACTTGATGCCAATTTTGTGACGCAGGTTAGTATTGATGAGGCGAAGCAATATTGCTTGGATGCGTTATCTTTATTGGGTGCTGATTATACTGACATGGTGCAACGCTCGTTTGATGAGCGCTGGTATGACTTTGCGCAAAATAAAGGCAAGAGTACCGGTGGATTTTGTGCGTCACCCTATGGCGAGCACTCATATGTGTTGATGTCGTGGACACAAAACCTAGGCGATGTGTTTACCTTAATTCACGAAATAGGCCACGCCGGACATTTTTATAATGCTGGCCAGTATCAAAACTACTTAAGTTATGAGCCGTCACTGTACTTTATTGAAGCCCCGTCAACTTGTAACGAGCTGTTATTGGGCCATCATTTATTACAGCAAAATACAGACGACAAGGCGTTTCAGCGTTATGTGGTGTCCTCATTATTATCAAATACCTATTATCATAACTTTGTGACCCATTACTTAGAAGCGCACTTCCAACGTGAAGTGTACCGTGCGGTGGATGCGGGTAAGAACTTAAGTACCGATGATTTGCATCAGCTCATGCAATCCACGTTGCAACAGTTCTGGGGTGAGGAAGTAGAGATTGATGAGGATGCAGCGTTAACTTGGATGCGTCAGCCGCACTATTATCTAGGTCTATATTCTTATACTTATAGCGCTGGTCTAAGTATCGCTACTCAGCTGTTTAAAAAACTACGCAAAGGCGAAGATGTCATTGAGGACTGGTTAGAAGTGTTACGCGCTGGCGGAACCAAAACCCCAGCCGAATTGGCGCAAATGATAGGAGTGGATATCACAGATAACGCCACTTTGATTGATAGCATTAGCTTTATTGAAGAGCTGATTGATCAGGCTGTGGGGTTAACTGAGCAGTTGAAATAGAGGCAGTCGAGTAAATTAAGGGCAAGTTTTAAATATAAAAAAGGGCGAGATTAAAACCAATCTCGCCCTTTTTGCGTTATCTAAGCTTGTACTAAACTGGCTTACATAAAGGGCAGTTTAGTGAAAATTTGCAACACAGTGGCGTTGACGATATCCACGAAGAAGGCGCCAACCATAGGCACAATCAAGAAGGCTTTGTGCGAAGGCTGATAGCGGTCGGTTACTGCTTGCATGTTGGCAATAGCAGTTGGGGTTGCACCCATACCAAAACCACAGTGACCTGCTGATAACACGGCAGCGTCGTAGTCTTTACCCATAATTCTAAAGGTAACCAGATAAGCGTAGCCAATCATGACTAAGGTTTGCACCAGTAGGATAATCAGTACTGGACCTGCTAGGTCGGTTAATTGCCACAGTTTTAGAGACAATAATGCCATTGCTAAGAACAAGCTCAATGAAGCGTTACCAATGACGTCAATGGCACGATCGAACATATGGAAGTCAAATACCATAGTTAATACGTTACGCAGAATCACACCACCAGCCAGCGCCCAAACGAAGGTAGGTAGCTCAAACCAAGTGCCTTGACCAACATTAGTCATGATGTCAGCAAAAGCTAGAGCCGCAGCAAATAAGGCCAAAGACTCAATGGTTGAAGAGGCAGTAATTAGACGAATGTTATCTGGCTTCTCAAAGATTTCTTTGTTTCTATAAACATCTTCTTCATCATGCTTGGTGCTGTATAGAGACTGCTTGCCTGCCAGCTCCTCAGTAGGAGTTGGATTGGGATTAACAGCAGAAGGTTGAACGCCTAAGCGGTTAATCAGACGACGAGCCACTGGACCCCCGACAACACCGCCTGCTACCAGACCGTAAGTAGCCACAGCGATACCCAAGGTGGTCGCACCCACTACGCCATACTGCTCTTCTAAAGTGATGCCCCAAGCACCGGCAGTACCGTGACCACCTGTTAGAGCGATAGACCCAGTTACCAAGCCTAGTAGCGGGTCAAGGCCTAGCAGTTTGGCCATAGAAACACCAACCACGTCTTGCAGAATAATAAATACTGAAACCACGGCAGTGAAGATAAGCAGTGGTGTGCCACCTGCTTTGAGTCGGGCAAAGTCAGCACTTAAGCCGATAGAGGCGAAGAACATCAACATACAAGCGGTTTGCAGGTCTTGATGGAAGTTGAAGCTATAGCCCCATACGATATTGAGTGCATAAACAATGACCGCAGCCACTAGGCCACCTGCCACAGGTTCAGGGATGTTGAAGTCTTCTAAAAACTTCACTTTCTTTACCAAAAAACGCCCCATAAGTAGGACGAGTGTGGCTAATATAAGCGTATAGTAGCCATTTAAAGTAACTTCCATAAGTTGCTCCTCTAATAAGTATAAAGCCACCTTAATTTGGAATGTAAAACGGGGTTGCTGCATCCCAAATTAAGGTGTACTTAGCTAAGTTTTAGTGTTTCATAAGATTGCTTTTAAGCGATTAATAACAGGCCAGTTATATCTAGGGCTTATTATTGTTGGCTTAATTTTGAAAATAGAATGCCTTCATACCGTAGTATCTGAGAGTGATAAAAGTAGGCATTGTCGTATTAGCAAAAGCCACAAAGCTGAATTTTCTGAGAGTGCCAAAGCGGCAACATTCTGATAATTATGCAACTGGCTATTGCTAACGGCTCAAATAGATCAGTTGTCTATATATTGTGTGACAAGATTTAAAAAGGCGCTGACTTAAAATGGCCTTATCTATGTCCAAATTGAAGGGACTATATTACTAAATTTGGCATTTTAAAGCACCCTATATCTGCCCAAAACATCAAACAATAAAGTCAGCTAATTTAGGTTAGCTCTTAGTTTAAGCAGATAGTGGTTTGTTATATTTAACAGGCAGTTAAGTAAACATAAATAAAAAATGCCAACCGTAAGGTTGACGTTTTTATAAGAAGCAAAGGGGTAGGGAGTAGGGCGTTAATTACAGTATTAACTATAACCCTTAGCCACGTACTTCACCATGACCATAAACAATCCATTTTTGTGACGTCAGGCCATTTAGACCGACAGGACCACGGGCATGGATTTTGTCTGTAGAGATACCAATCTCAGCACCCAAACCATATTCAAAACCATCCGCAAAGCGGCTAGAGGCGTTAATCATGACACTAGAAGAGTCTACTTCACGGATGAAGCGCTGTGACTTAGTGTAATTGTTGGTGATAATGACATCTGTGTGATGGCTACCGTGAGTATTGATGTGAGAGATAGCTTCATCAATGCCTGCCACAATTTTAATCGCTAAAATAGGCGCTAAATACTCTGTATCCCAATCTTCCTCATTGGCATCATTTAAATGACCAGCAAGTTTAGCATTGTCTTGTAAGATGGCTTTTGATTCAGCATCTAAGCGCAGCTGCATCGCATCATCGGCGTCGACAATGGCTTCTGCAATCTTTGGAAGCAGTTCATTGGCAACGGTATTATCGACCAGTAAGGTCTCCATCGTATTACAAGTACCATAGCGATGGGTCTTAGCGTTAACGCTCACTTTAATAGCCACTTCAGGGTCGGCATCACTGTCGATAAAGGTGTGACAGTTCCCGTCTAAATGCTTAATGACCGGTACACGAGCATCATTACTGATACGCTCAATCAGGCCTTTACCGCCACGAGGAACAATCACATCGACGAATTCAGTCATAGTAATTAGCTCACCCACAGCAGCGCGGTCCGTAGTCTGCAGCACTTGCACGCCATGCTCTGGCAAGCCAGCTTCTTTTAAGCCCTCTAAAATGCACTTAGCAATGGCTTGGTTGGATTCAAAAGCTTCAGAGCCACCACGCAAGATAATGGCATTCCCTGACTTTAAAGCTAGAGAAGCGGCTTCAAGAGTGACGTTTGGACGTGATTCATAAATCATACCAACGACGCCTAGGGGCACTCGCATTTTACCCAGTTGAATACCAGAGGGGCGGTAAGTCATGTCTGTCACCTCACCGATAGGGTCTGGTAAAGCAGACACATCTTTTAAGCCTTGTAGCATGCCCTCAAAACGGTCATCTGTTAGCTCTAAGCGATCTAATAGAGCAGCATCTAAATTATTATCATGACCATTTTGCATATCAATTTTATTAGCGGCCAAGATTTCAGGCTTTGCTTGTTTTAATTTGTCATAAATACACAAAAGCGCGTCATTTTTTGCCCCGGTATTGGCAGCGGCTAGCAGTCTTGAAGCCTGTCTGGCTTGTTGCCCCACTTGTTGCATATACTCTTTGACGTCCGTGATGTCTTGTGCCATTTATAGTTCTCCTGCCTGTAAATATAAAAATAAGAGTCATTCGCTTATAACATAAAGCAGATATAGGCAATAGTAAAGCCAAACGCAAGCTTTATAGTAAGCTTGGGTAACATGGGATTAAGTTAATTATAAAAAGGACCCCGATAAATTAAAGGGTCTGTTATGGAGAGTTAGTTATGGAGAGTTAGAGCTTAATTTTCAAAGCAATGAATGGACAGTACAACAGTAGATTTGTTTTGGCGCTTAATAAATTTACAAATAATGTGGTGGTTTTGGCACTGAATTGGGCAAAATATTTGCTTATGCACTGGGTTTTAAGAGACAATACGCTATTAAAACTTATAGGTTAGGGTTGCCTGCCTATTTTTATGTTATACCCTTATTGCTTTCAACTTATTTCGGACACCAGCCACTGTTATGCCACACTCTACTTCAGATCGACCTATTGCCCTTGATTTGCAAAACATTCATAAAAGCTACGGCTCGCTTGAGGTATTAAAAGGGGTCTCGCTCACAGCCTATGATGGTGATGTGATTTCTATTTTGGGCTCATCAGGCTCAGGTAAGTCAACTCTACTGCGCTGTATTAACCTTTTAGAACATCCCAATCAAGGCACCATTACCTTAGGCGGTGAATCATTGGATTTAGTGCCTGGTAAATCAGGGGAGCTAGAAGCTGCTAATAGAGGACAGCTTGAAAAATTCCGTGCTCGTGTTGGCTTTGTTTTCCAAAACTTTAACTTATGGCCGCATAAGACTATTTTACAAAACATTATTGAAGGCCCGACTCAGGTCTTGAAGATAAGTAAAGATCAAGCCATCACAGAGGCGGAGCAGCTGTTAAAAAAAGTGGGCCTGCTTGATAAAAAAGATGCTTATCCCGACAACTTATCCGGTGGTCAGCGTCAACGTGTGGCTATTGCACGTGCTTTGGCGATGAACCCACAAGTACTGTTATTTGATGAGCCGACTTCAGCGCTAGACCCAGAGCTTGTGAATGAAGTATTGGCCGTTATGCGCGACTTGGCAGCAGAAGGTCGCACCATGCTTATCGTAACTCACGAAATGCGCTTTGCTCGTGATGTCTCGTCGCAAGTGGTGTTCTTACACCAAGGTCGTATTGAAGAGGCGGGCACACCCGAGCAAGTATTTGATAACCCGACTTCGCCTCGAGTGCGTGAGTTTATGGCTTCTCATCGTGCTGATGCCAACAAAATTGCTTTGTAATAGCGTCAGCTAATTTATGCATTGTCTGACTATTTGTTTATTGATTGCTTAATAATTAATAAACAGTGGGCTAAAAAGAGTGAGTATCAATCGATACTCACTCTTTTTTATTTAGGTAAACTATAAAAAAACCATAGCTTTATAGAGTAAAAAAGTCTTAATTAAGCAGGGGTTATGAGATTGAGTCGAAGTCAGAGAATAAAATGATTTGTCTTTACTCAAACCCTCATGTATTATTTTTGTTTATGAAGATTACACAAACCTTATCGTATATCCCTCATAATCACTATACTAGCTTGGGTTTTGGATGGGTTTATAGAGCCATTGATTCGGTTGGTAGCACCCCCTAAAATTTTAGCCCACTCAGTTTTGTATAGGCCACTTTTTGGCTTCGGAGAAATAAGAAATGTCATTATTTGATATCCAGTTATCGCGCAAGGTTTTACCTGTCTTAGTTATGGCGGGTATGGTTGGACTAGCAGGCTGTTCACAGTCTGATACCACGGCAGAAGGAGAAGGCGCGACTTCTGCAGAAGGCAAAACGGTTCGTATCGCTACTGAAGGTGCGTACCCTCCATTTAACTACACCAACAATGATGGTAGCTTAGGCGGCTTCGACGTAGACGTTATCAACGCTGTTTGTGATGAAATCAAAGCCAATTGTGAGATTGTTGCTCAAGACTGGGACGGTATTATCCCAGGTCTATTGGCCAACAAATACGATGCCATCATCGCGGGTATGTCTATCACTCCAGAGCGTGCAGAAACCGTTGACTTTAGTGCTCCTTACTTCTCAAACACCATGGTTTGGTTGGCGAAAAAAGACGGTACCTTTAGTCCTGACGACATCACCAATAAAGATTTAGGTAGTCAGCGCTCAACAACCTTAGGCGAATACTTACTAGCTAACTTTGACAAAAAAGATGGCAACAAAGTAAGTCTGTATGACACTTATGAGAATGCTTATCTTGATTTAAAATCAGGCCGTGTAGATGCGGTATTGGCTGAGAAAGTTTCAGCAGCAGATTGGTTACCAGAGAATCCTGATTATGCAGTAATTGGTGAAGAGATTGATAACGACGACAACTTAGGGGTTGCTTTCCGTAAGGATGATCCTTTAAAAGATGAATTTAGCAAAGGTATTGAAGCCATTCGTGCCAATGGTAAACTGGCTGAAATTGAAGCTGCTAACTTCAGTAAATAAGATTAAGCCGTCGTAGTCTTATTAATGTCTTATTAATAAAATCTCTATTACCAACTATCAGTAAAAATTAGGATCACATCATGACAACTGCAATAAAATCAAAAAGTAAATGGGCTGCACTATCTGTTGCTTTATCCGGCTTAATGCTTGCTGCTTGTAGTAATAGCAGTGAGGCTCCAGAAGCTGGTGAGGCAACTGCTGCTGCCAATACTGATAGCACAGAGCAAACCATTAGAATCGCCACTGAATCAAGCTACAAGCCATTAAGCTATACCGATGCTGATGGCAAATTGATTGGCTTTGAAATTGATTTAATCAATGCACTTTGTGACGAAATGGCAGCCAAGTGTGATATCAGCTCTCAAGAGTGGGATGGTCTAATTCCAGGTCTTCAGGCTAAGAAGTTCGATGCCATTATTGCGGGTATGTCAATCACGCCTGAGCGTCTAGAAAAAGTAGACTTCACTGATCCGTACCTAAGTAACGGTCTTATCTTAGTGGCCAAAAAAGGCGATGAAGTTAGCGTAGAAGATGACTTTAGCGATGTGTCTGTCGGTGCTCAGCGCGCTACTATTGCAGCACAATACATTGAAGAAACACACCCAAAAGCCAAACTTAACCTATATGACACGCAAGAAAACGCTTATCTAGATCTGACTTCAGGCCGCATTCGCGCGCTGTTCTCAGATAAAGTGACAGCAGCTCACTGGTTAATGAGTGATGAAGGTCAGGCGTTTGAGCAAAAAGGTGAAGAGTTTAATAGTGATGACACTATGGGTATCGCTGTACGTAAAGGCGATGAGTTAGCGGGCAAGTTTAATACTGCACTGCAAGCTTTAAAAGCCAGCGGTAAGTACGATGAGATTTCAGCCCCTTACTTTGGTACCAGTACCACAGCTGCTGCTCAAGAGGCGACTGCTCAATAGACTGTTATTAAGTAGTATTTAGCCCTAAACAGCAAGATAACAAATGAACATTGTTGCTGAAAGGCAGATGTTCGTATCGCTGGCTGAAGTCGTAAGTCTTTAACTTGCTCTCTGGTTTTGAGAGGGCAGTTAAGGCGATAAGATTTCAGACCAGCTTTTTTTTAGATTTTATAAGGACATAAGGATGCTTAAAAGCCCAATAGCACACAGCAACGTAGCGCAAAGTCGTCTTAAAAAAGGGGCCATCACTCTTATTACTGCTCTGTCTGTTTCTGCCTTAGTAGCAGGCTGTAATAATGCAGATAATACCAGTGAGCCTGCAGCTGAAGGTACAGATACAGAGCAAAAAGTATTACGCGTGGCCACTGAGGGAGCCTACGCTCCTTTTAATTATACGGATGCTGAAGGTAATTTAGCAGGCTTTGATGTGGATATTGCCAATGCTCTGTGTGAAGAGATGCAGCTAAAATGTGAAATCACAGCTCAAGACTGGGAAGGTATTATTCCAGGTTTAAAAGCCAAGAAGTATGATGCCATTATTGCTGCGATGTCAGTAACCCCTGAGCGTGCTGAGCAGGTAGATTTTACTGAGCCTTATTTCACCAACTCTTTGGTATTTATTGCTAATAAAGACAGCGACTTTGATCCTAGTGTTGCTGATGCGATTAATAACAGTGAGATTGCAGCCCAGCGCTCGACTATTTCATCACAATGGTTAGAAACCAATTATCCAAAAGCCACTATGAAAATGTATGACACATTAAATAATGCCTTTTTGGACTTAGAGTCTAATCGTGTAGACGCTATGGTTTCTGATAAATTACCGGCTGTAGAGTGGTTAACTAAGAACAGCTCAACGTTTGAAATTAAAGGCTCAGACATTGAAATTGATGACAACTTTGCTATTGCAGTACGTAAGCAAGACGCCTTAAAGCAAGACATCGACACTGCATTGGCTGCGATCAAGGCCAATGGCACTTATGACCTTATTAAAGACAAGCATTTCCCAATGCCTTAATTTTAAATGTTTTCATTTAGCAGGGTCTAAGTAAAGTGTCTAATTAAATAAGATGTGAACTAAATAATTAGCCTCACTATACAGTGAGGCTTTTTTTATAGATTAAAAATATTAGGTCTTAATGTGTGGGCCTCATAATGACATCAGCTGTCTATTGAGGCAGGCACTGGGTTCATCATATACTTAACTATTTGGCGTATAATATGTTAAAATTCGCCGTTTGCATATAATCGTAAGATACGATTTAATCTCAGTGTTGCTCAATACACTTGATGACAGCCCCAACTTTAGGACTGTTACTGAGTACTCAGTTTTACTATCCCGTTTCGTATATAGTCGATTATTCTACTCTCATTATTTAGGTTGCTTCTCACGTGTTTGATTTGCAAGGTTTTGGACATCTCTTACTTAGTGGCTCGTTGATTACGATCAAACTTGCCTTATCAAGTCTTGCAATAGGTTTGGTCTTGGGGCTGTTAGGGGCTACTGCCAAACTTTCTAAGATTTGGATATTTCGCAAACTGGCGACGGTTTATACTGCGACTATGCGTGGTATACCTGAACTGCTATTGGTATTGTTTTTATACTACGGCGGCTCCATGCTCATTATGGCGGTACTCCAGAAGTTCGGTTATAACGAATATGTTGAAGTTAGTCCATTCTTAGCTGGTGTCTTGGCCTTATCTATTGCCTTTGGTGCTTATGCTACCGAAGTGTTTAGAATGGCGATTCAAGAGATACCAAAAGGGCAGTGGGAAGCGGCGCAAGCCTTGGGTATGAGACCCATGCAGGTTTATTTCCGCATTATTGTGCCGCAAGTTTGGCGCTTGGCTCTACCTGGTTTGGGTAACCTGTTTTTGGTGTTATTAAAAGACACGGCATTGGTCTCAGTGGTGGGATTAAAAGACATCATGTATCATGCTGCGCGCGGGGCTCAAGCGACCCAGCAAGCCTTTACTTTCTATATGGCAGCTGCTTTTATTTACTTGGGACTGACCATCGTGGTGACTGCCTTTATGATGTGGCTTGAGTGGCGGGCTAATCCTGCTCAGCGCTATGCAAAAAAACTTGCGAAACAGCACGTATCGCAATCAATTAATGCAGCTAAAGGGTAGGGGGCAGACATGGACTGGAATTGGCAAGTAATTTTCACATACCTACCGGACTTACTAAGTGGTGTCGCACTAACGGTCAAGCTTGTGGTTATCTCGGGTATTCTGGGCTTTATTTTTGGTTTGGGTTTGGCTCTATTGCGCTTATCCTCCAATAAATTGGTTCAGGTATTGCCCTTTTTATATATCTTCTTCTTTCGTGGTACCCCGTTACTGGTACAGATATTCCTCATCTATTACGGCTTATCTCAGTTTGAATTTATCAAAGATTCCTTCTTGTGGGAGCCAGTATTAAAGCAGCCGTTTTGGTGTGCCATTATTGCCTTCACTCTAAATACCAGTGCTTATACTGCAGAGATTATTCGTGGGGCGATTCAATCTATTCCACCAGGGGAGCTTGAGGCAGCAGATGCCATTGGTATGTCACGTTTGCAGAAGCTAACTCGCATTACTCTACCTCGTGCCTTTGGAATCATGATTCCAGCTTACAGTAATGAAGTTATCTTTATGCTAAAAGGCAGTTCGCTAGCTATGACCATTGCCTTAATGGACATTACCGGTATTGCCAAAACCATCAGTGCGCGTACTTATACTATCTTTGAATTGTACTTTGCCGCGGGTGTTATTTACCTAGTATTGTCTTGGGTTGTCTTGCTAAGCTTCCGTTTGATAGAAAAGCGGATGAATCGTCATGCCAGCTACGTTCCCCCTGAAGTGGTAAGCAATACCATTCCTTAAGGGTCTGAATCTAAGATAATGAGCAGCCAGCTATTTTGATATGCTGGCTGTTTTTTTATCTAAACATGGATAATAATGTAGTCATCAGCAATAACCTCTATAAAACACTGCTTCTGTAAATTGAGAGATTTAATATGACAACCTCCCTTGAGAGCCTTTCTAAAACCGATACTAATCAGCCACAACTACCCCTAGGTAAGGTGGTGTGTGTCGGGCGTAATTATGCAGCTCACGCCGAGGAATTAGGCAATGAAATACCAACGCGACCCATTTTATTTATTAAACCCGCCTCTAGTGTGATTGGTACCGACTCACTTATTCCCAGTCAAATCATAGATGTGCCAAGAGACACAGCGTATGACGTGCATTACGAAGCTGAGCTTTGTGTACGTATTGGCGCTCCTCTGAAAGCGGCTTCAATCGAAGAAATAAAAGCAATGCCCAAAGCCATTGATGCGGTAACTTTGGGACTAGACTTAACCTTACGTGATCTGCAAAGTGAGCTAAAAGCTAAAGGTCATCCTTGGGAGCGTGCCAAGTGCTTCGATGGGTCGTGTGTGCTTGCTCAGTGGGTAGAGCCTGAGGCTTATGCAGACTTCAGTGCGGTCAATTATCAGCTGTATATCAATGAGCAGTTAACGCAAGATGGCCATACTGAGCTGATGCTGTTTCCGCTTTATGAGTTGTTAAGTGAAATCAGTTATGCGTTTAGCTTACAGCCTGGCGATGTGATTATGACAGGTACGCCAAGCGGGGTAGGAGTGCTCAAAGCAGGCGATAAATTAACCTTGAAGCTCGGAGAGCATCAATGGCAAGCCAATGTAGGCTAGGCGCTTTTGTTTTCTAGCATTTAGAATAAAAAACCGTCATTAATTTTAATGGCGGTTTTTTTATGGGACAAACGGAGAACTTATATTCTGTCATAGTTGTGTCATAAAACCTTAAACAGAGTGTCACTTAACTGTATTAGGCTAGGGCAATGTTTAACTTAAGCGGTTTTGAAAGCTGGTTTTTTAATGAACTTTGATAGTCTTGATTAAAATAATTTAAGGAATAAAAAATGACCCAAGTAGCTGAAAAAACAACAGAAGCTAACCCATATAGCCACGAGCATAGTGTGTCTTATGATACTGCCAATAAAATCTTACAAACATCGGCCACACGCAGAAGTGTTTTAACCTTTTTGGCTGGTGTGCCCATGCTACCTTTAGCAGGTTGTACCACAGCTTCAACGATGGGTCAGGTTAGCCGTAACTCAGCTTCGACTCCTTTGATGCCTATGACCAAAGCGGTAAAGCAGGTCAAGTTTATCGGCATGGAGGCTCCTTCATTAGATAATCCCGAGCAGATGGCTACAGTTTATGTAGATTCAAAGATGCAGGCTGATTTTACCGATGGGTCTAAGCAAGTTTATGATTTGGCCTATACGCCATTTTTTATTACCGGAGACATGGTGCCAGACGGTCTTGGGGGAACAACACGCGCCGGCCAACTATACGATATCCATAATAAACCGCTATATGATGCTTCTGCCGGCGAGCCTGTTCCTTTTTATTCTAACTGTCCTGATGGCTCTTCATTAATCACTGTAAAGGGGGCGAAAGTTCCTGGGGTGAAAGGCAATCCAGTATTTGCTGTGGTGCAGTTTGAGTATGCCAGTATGGACCGTTCAGGCAAAGACACTTGGGGTCGTCTGCCTTCTCCGATTGCGGTATTAACTTTGGATCAAAACCCGACTACTGGGGAGCTAAAGCTGGTTAAATACCACAATATTGATACCTCTAAGGTTCATGGCTTATGGATTACGTGTGGGGCTTCATTGTCACCCTGGGGAACGCATTTGTCTTCTGAAGAGTATGAGCCGGATGCGCATAACTTGGCAGGAGAGGATGATGGTAAATTCCTTGATTTTAGTAAAGCGTTATATGGCGATCAGAATAAAGCCAACCCTTATCATTATGGTCATATGCCAGAGGTTTTCGTCAATCCGGATGGCACAGGCTTTGTGAAAAAGCACTACAACCTAGGCCGTATTTCTCATGAATTAATTCAGATGATGCCCGATGAGCGTACTGCCCTAATGGGGGATGATACCACCAACGGTGGACTGTTTATGTTTGTGGCAGACAAGCCTCGTGATCTATCTTCAGGCCACTTATATGTCGCTAAAGTTAAACAGACTTCTGCAAAAGGGATGGGGACAGGGGAGTTTACAACGCAGTGGATTCATCTAGGTCACGCCACCAGTAATGAAATTGAGGCAATGGCCAATACCTTCAAGCCAGAAGATATTATGAGCGTTAAATACCAAGATCCTAAAGACCCTAGCTATACCAAAATTTACTTTGGAGGTAAGCCAAACTGGGTTAAGTTAAATAGCAAAAATAAACATGCCGAAAAAGCCGCAGCTTTCTTAGAAACCCACCGTTATGCTGCCTTAAAAGGCGCTTCGATGGCCTTTAGTAAAATGGAGGGCACCACAGTCAATATTAAAGACAAAGTGGCTTATTCCGCTATGGCTAGAGTCGAAAAGTCGATGGTAGACCCTGTTAAGTATGGCGACCATGGCGTGCATGTGGCACTAAACAAGTCGGGTGCAGTCTATGCTCATAAGTTAAGTGGCGGACAAAAAACCATCAACAATGCGATGCCTATTAACTCAGAATGGGTGCCTGTCTCTATGTCGGTACCCCCGAATTTAGCAGGCCAAGACATCGCTGCCGATGAGCTAGGTAATAAGTCGCATCCTGACAAAATATCCTGCCCTGATAACATCAAGTACTCTGAAAAAATGCGTACTTTATTTATCGGTGAGGACTCAGGAACCCATGTGAATAACTTCTTATGGGCTTATAACGTGGATACTCATGAGCTAAGCCGTCTACTATCTACGCCGGCTGGTGCGGAATCAACGGGTTTACATGCCATTGATGAGGTAAATGGATTCACTTATATTATGAGTAACTTCCAGCACCCAGGTGAAGGACTGGCCGACAACCCGAAAGTGGCAGAAAAAGTACTGCCATTGATTAATCGTCACTATAAGGACAGTTATGGGGCGGCCGTCGGTTATCTAGGGTTGAAGCTAGAATAAAAACTAAAAATAACAGTTAAACTCTAGTTAAATAATAACAACTCTACAGAAACCTCAAGTATGTAACACTTGAGGTTTTTACTTTATGGGTAAGACAGGCTAATATGAAGCCTCTATCATAAATTACACTATCTGATTATGACTAACCCAAAACCTGTTGAAAGCTATAATTTATATGAAGCGTGTGATTTAATCACTTCTTCTCGTCCTGTGTTCTTAAATGAGCTCCATGAAAAGATGGACACGCTTGATATTCTTGATGAAGAAGAGATTATCAAGATGGCGGCTACCGACATGGGCAACCCTCGTAAAAGTACGCCACTCACAGTAGGGGATGTGTTTGAGGGACTGACGCATCTTGCAACCTCTGGTGTGCTAGAAGTCACTGAAATTGTGGAGTCTCTACACTCAGAGCTGCTGCTTAGACCTTTGGGCCGCTTTAATGAAGACTCTTTAACACGTTGGCAAAATGGGTTTACCCGTAAGTTTTACAATGGCATGCGCTTTTTAGTACAAAAAGTGGGTACAGGTATCACTCAGACCAATATCAAGGTGGCTCGTAAAGCCTTGAGACGCTACCATGATCGACGACTGCCTAATACTTTAAAGCAGGGAGTCAACATCATTAACGGTATGATTGGCGATCACTTAATTGACCAACAAAGCCCCCTTGCTGTGCCCATGACTCTTTATGACAGATATGGTCAGCCTCTGGGTAATAAGCTGTCGGGCCGAATAGTTGTGCTCTGTCATGGCTTGGCTTTAAGCTATCTAAATTGGCACCCTTGTGAGGACGATAGCTTAGGCGAGAATATTGCTTTGGCTCAACCACAGTCGACTGTACTTTATTTAGACTACAATACCGGCAAGCGTATCTCGCAAAATGGACGCCGCCTTTCGCATATTATGAAGCAGTTGGTTGAAGAGAATCCTGACATCACCCAAATTGATTTGGTGGGCTATAGTATGGGTGGGTTGGTCGCTCGTAGTGCGCTGTTTTATGCAGAGCAAGAAGGACTAGATTGGATAGATCGAGCTGGTAACTTAGTGACTATAGGCACCCCTCATCAAGGCACATTGCTTGAGCGCATAGGTCATTATTTGTTAGACATTATCGGTAAGGTGCCTTTTGCCGCTTCTTTATCTAAGATGGGCAATATCCGCAGTGCGGGTATTATTGATTTGCGTCATGGCAGTATTCGTGATGAGGACTGGAAATACCTAAAACAGCGCGATGTACTACCAGAAGAATTTCGTCATCCCACAAAGTTGCCTCGTCATGTCAGAACTTATTTCATTGCAGGTTCTATCGCCGAGGGGATATATGACTCTAAGGCCACTAACTTGGTAGGCGATGGCTTAGTAACCGTCGAGTCTGCGTTAGGGGAAGCCGGAGAGCTGCATACGCTGTATGTACCAGAAGGGCGCAAAGCGGTTTTCTATGGTGTGAACCACCTAAACCTGCAATATGACCGCCGGATTCACTATCAGATTATAGAGTGGCTAAATGACAATGGTCGAAGTGACTCTGCGCTAAAGCCACGTACAGAGTCATTCGCCGATGATGATATTGAAGTTGTGGTCTAAAAATATCCCTAAAAAAACCTCCTAGACTGAGCTTAGGAGGTTTTTTTATAGCTAAACTATTAAATCATTAAGTCATTCAGCATCAATTAGCAAAAGGTCAATTAGCTAAAAATCTCTTCGATATCGGCTTTATTGAACTTATAGATAGAGCCACAGAAGCCGCAGTCCATCTCAAAGGTGCCGTCTTGTTCTTCAACGATTTCTAAGGCTTCAGCTTCCCCAATTTGAGCAATGGCTGCTTCACATTTGTCACGAGAACAGGTGCAACCAAATTCTAGGGCCACAGGGTCTGGTGCCACTACGCTCTCTTCGTTATATAAACGATAGATGATTTCATTGGCATCCAGTGTGGTTAGCTCTTCAAACTTCACAGTACGAGTCAGTAGGGTTAATCGTGTCCATAGGTCATCATCGATGCCTGCGGTCTCATCCTGCTCTACTTGATACTGCTCTTCTGCGGTGCGAGGTAACATCTGCACTAAGATACCGCCAGCTTGCAGGCCATCACAGGCTAAGTTAATTAGCGTTGGAATCTGTGCTGATTGTAGCTGGTAGTGTGCCAAACACTCGGCTAGATTGTTATGGCTTCTTTCAACAATGCCTTGATAGGCTTCCCCTTTGGCAGGCTGAATATTAATGAACATAACACCTTTGCCCACAGCGCCTAATTCAGCGAAGGCCTCATCGGCACTGGCTTTATTGGCCCAAGCTTGTTGCTGCTCTTCGGTCTCATTTTTCCAGCTGGCTAAAGCACGAATGATACCTGATTGGTCACATTCTGCCATGGCCCAATTTAGTAAACTGCTTTCATCTGAGGACTGTAGCTGAATAGATAAAGTCCCATCAATTTTAAGCGTACCAATCAATAAGCTGGCTGCCGTCAACATCTCGCCCAATAATCGCTTGATTGATTCAGGATACTCTTTTTGTGCAGTGATGGTGGCGTAGCTATGTTGTAAGCGGACCACATCACCACGAACAGGTGAGTCTGCGATAAAAAAGCGTTGACGTAAATCAGTAAGTTCGGTCATTTAGTGTCTCAATCAGTTGTATAGTGCGGTTATCAATTAAATAGTTTTGAGTAAGTTAGTAAAATTATATGGGGGATGCTGTCCAGTTTATCAATATAAAAATAAGGAAGAAAGATAAGTTTTTTAGGGATAACGTAGTCAAATTCACAGAATAAGTGAGCAGATAAATAAAATTTGGCAGACAGCTTAGGTTGACATCGACTATGATTAGCCTTTATATTAGGGCAGTAAACAGATGTGTCCTGATATGGCTTGGTTATAAGACTAAGTTATTGTTTTAGAAATAAATAAACAGTTTAGGTAAGCAGTCTTATTTGCCTAAAGTCCGTTTTAAGACCTATCAGCAACACAGTTACGGTGACCTACTAAATGTCACCGATATCATAATTTTCCAAAAGGATTTTGGGCAGGTTAGCGCCTTATCACTGCGACCGTTGGTGCAGGAAGATAAAGTGTTAACCCTATTTTTATATAGTTAACAGCTATGTAGTTTTCACAACAACGTTAATGGTAATAACGTTCATAGCAACGAAAGGATTCGTTATGATTGGTTCTGTCAAATCTTCAAGTAATATCTCCAACGCTTCTTCTGTTTCAAAAAAAAATCCCCCCGTTGATCTAGCCGCCTTACAAGGCGTCAGTATGGGTGCAAAATCTGCCAATGCGCCTTTAAAAATGAGCCATGATCGTGGGCCAGAAACTCCGCTCATTGAAGCCACTATTGGTGATTTCTTTGATGCGGTGGTTGAAAAAAATCCTGACAGAGAGGCTTTAGTTGTCTGTCATCAAAATATCCGCTGGACTTATCGTGAGCTACAGCAAAAAGTGAATCAACTTGCCAGTGCCATGATTGAAATGGGGCTGGAGATTGGTGATCGTGTCGGTATCTGGTCGCATAACAATGCTGAGTGGCTACTGATGCAACTGGCTACTGCGAAAGTGGGTGTGATTCTAGTGAACATCAACCCTGCCTATCGTAGCTTTGAGCTGCAATATGCCTTAAACAAATTAGGCTGTACTGCGCTGGTATTAATGCGTCACTTTAAGACCAGTGACTATGCCAATATCATCCGTGAATTATGTCCTGAGATTTATCACAAGCCTTACTATCAGCTGGATCTGGTCGAGATTCCAACGGTTGAGCGTATCATCTGGATTGATGAGCCGGGCAGTGATGAAGAGTTTGGCTTTATGCAGAAGTTCTCAGAATGGATGCAAGACGGCGATGCCAATGACCCCCGTGTGGCTGAGCGTCAGGCACAGCTCAAAAACACCGATGCCATCAACGTTCAGTTTACCAGTGGTACCACCGGTACGCCTAAAGGTGCGACGCTAACTCACCGCAATATCTTAAATAATGGCTACTTTATCGGTGAAGCGATGGACTTAAGTGAGGAGGATCGCTTATGTATTCCTGTGCCACTGTATCACTGCTTTGGTATGGTCTTAGGTAACTTAGCAATTTTAACCCATGGGGGTTGTATCGTTTATCCTAATGACGGGTTTGAGCCATTAAGCGTGTTAGAAGCGGTACAAAACGAAAAATGTACGGCGCTACATGGCGTACCGACCATGTTTATTGCAGAGCTAGATCACCCAGACTTTGATAAATACGACTTATCGACCTTACGTACCGGCATTATGGCGGGTTCAAGCTGTCCGATTGAGGTCATGCGCCGTGTTATCGATGAGATGCACATGAGTGAGGTCACCATTGCTTATGGTATGACTGAGACCAGCCCAGTATCTTGTCAGACCAACAAACACACACCGCTTGAAAAGCAGGTGTCGACTGTCGGCTTAGTACAGCCAAATTTAGAAGTGAAAATTGTGGATACCGAAACCGGTGAGGTGGTGCCAGTCGGTGAAACAGGTGAGCTATTAACCAAAGGCTATTCGGTGATGAAAGGCTACTGGGGTAGTCGATTTAAGACCAAACAATCCATTCAAGATGGCTGGATGCACACTGGTGACCTAGCGACCATGGACGAAGAGGGTTATATTAAAGTGGTTGGCCGTAGTAAAGATATGGTTATCCGTGGTGGTGAGAATATCTATCCGGTCGAAATTGAAAACTACTTATACCGTCATCCAAAAATCAGTGATGTACAGATTGTGGGTGTCCCTGACAAAAAATACGGTGAGGTACTGGCCGCTTGGATTATCCCAAGAAAAGGTGTGGAGCTAACAGAGGATGAGGTTAAGCAGTTCTGTAAGGACAACATCGCCCATTATAAAGTGCCGCAGTATTACCGCTTTGTCACTGAGTATCCAATGACCATCACCGGTAAAATCCAGAAGTACAAAATCACTGAGATGATGATCGAAGAATTGGGGTTATAAATCCTAAGAAGTGCGTAACCATTAATTATAAATAACCGCCACTGTAAACCAATACTTAGTACAAACAGTGGCGAGTAAAATCATAGATAAGGGATGTCATGAGTGCCATTATTAACAGTAAGCTGAGTCCGAATTCAAAAGAGTTTGCCGACAATACTGCAGCCATGCAGGCAGTAGTAGATGATTTACACGCGCATCTAAAGAAGATTGCACAAGGAGGCCCAGAGCACTCTCGGGCTAAGCATTTGGCTCGCGGCAAGTTGTTGCCACGTGAGCGTGTTGAGCGTCTTTTGGATCCGGGAACCGCTTTCTTAGAAGTGGCACCGATGGCTGCCTTCGATATGTATGATGCAGACATTCCTGCAGCAGGGGTGATTGCAGGTATTGGCCGTATCAATGGCATTGAATGTATGATTGTCTGTAACGATGCGACTGTTAAAGGCGGTACTTACTATCCAATGACGGTCAAAAAGCATTTACGCGCACAAGAAATCGCGCAAGAGAACAACCTGCCTTGTGTATATCTGGTTGACTCAGGTGGTGCTAACTTGCCGAACCAAGATGAAGTGTTCCCAGACAAAGAGCACTTTGGACGTATCTTCTTTAACCAGGCCAACATGAGTGCGGCCGGTATTCCGCAAATTGCAGTGGTAATGGGTAGCTGTACCGCAGGTGGCGCTTACGTTCCGGCGATGAGTGATGAGTCGATCATCGTTAAGGAGCAAGGCACTATCTTCTTAGGCGGTCCACCACTGGTTAAAGCAGCTACGGGTGAGGTGGTGAGTGCAGAAGACTTAGGCGGTGGTGATGTGCATACCCGTTTGTCTGGTGTGGTGGATTATCTGGCACAAAACGATTTGCACGCCTTATCGCTGGCACGTGATATTGTCGGTAACCTAAACCGCCCGCCAAAACAAATCCCCAATCAAATTGAACCACGTGAGCCAAAATACGATGTCAAAGAGCTGTATGGCGTGATTCCAACCGATACCCGTAAGCCGTTTGATATTCGTGAAATCATTGCCCGTATTGTGGACGCCAGTGAATTTGATGAATTCAAGGCCCGTTTTGCGACTACTTTAGTCTGTGGTTTTGCTTATATTGAAGGCATGAAGGTGGGTATTATTGCCAACAACGGTATCTTATTTAGTGAGTCGGCTCAAAAAGGTACTCACTTTATTGAGCTGTGCTGTAAGCGTAATATTCCTTTGGTATTCTTACAAAATATCACCGGTTTTATGGTTGGCCGTAAATATGAGAACGAAGGTATCGCCCGTCATGGTGCGAAGATGGTGATGGCCGTTGCTAATGCCAAAGTACCTAAGTTCACAGTCATTGTTGGCGGCTCATTTGGTGCTGGTAACTATGGTATGTGTGGTCGAGCATATAGCCCAAGATTCTTATGGATGTGGCCGAATGCGCGCATCTCAGTGATGGGTGGTGAGCAAGCAGCATCGGTATTGGCCACAGTTAAACGTGACAATATTGAGCGTAAAGGTGAGACGTGGAGCGCTGAGGAAGAAGAGGCGTTCAAAGCTCCTTATAAAGAGATGTACGAAAAACAAGGTCATCCTTATTATGCCAGCGCCCGCTTGTGGGATGACGGTGTGATTGATCCTGCTGATACTCGCAAAGTATTGGCACTGGGATTAAGTGCAGCTTATAACGCTGAAATTGAAGAGACTAAGTTTGGCGTGTTTAGAATGTAAGCTTGAGCTTTCATCGACCTTAGCGGCTTATAGCTTAAAATCTTAACCTTAGTTTCTTGGATTATAAGCAGAGCCAACCACTTTCATGGATACAAGAACAAGAAGATAACGAGAGACTTATGACAGCCAGTTCTTCCCTACCAGATGCTTTACAGCCTTTAGCTGAGTTAACTACCCTAAAAGTTGGTGTTGCAGATTATGTAGCTACCGTAACCTTGGCGCGTCCAGACAAGCGTAATGCTTTTAATGATGAAGTCATCGAAGAGCTAAACCAAGCTTTTACTCAGCTTGGTAGCAGTGAAGCGGTGCGAGTCGTTGTTCTAGCGGCCGAAGGCAAGGCGTTTTGTGCCGGTGCTGATCTAAACTGGATGCGTGCCATGGCCGATTACAGCCGGGAAGAGAACCTTGCAGATGCCGATAAATTGGCGCAAATGCTCAAGGTGATTTATAGCTGTCCAAAGCCTACCATTGCCGCCATTCAAGGAGACGTTTATGCTGGTGGTGTCGGGCTGATTTCTGCTTGTGATATCGCGATAGCTGTAGAGTCTGCTAATTTTTGCTTGAGCGAGGTTCGTTTAGGTTTAGTGCCAGCGACTATCAGCCCTTACGTTATCAGAGCTATGGGGGCTCGTGCCGCTCACCGTTATTTCTTAACCGCAGAAGTATTTGATGCCGTCGAGGCACAGCGAGTCGGTCTTATTCATGAAAGCGTGGCCAATGAAGAGCTTGATGAAAAAGTTGCTTCTGTGGCCAAAAAGCTCCGTAACAACAGTCCAAACGCGGTGAAAGAGTGTAAGCAGCTGGTGCAATATGTTGCAGGTGAGACTATTGATGAGTCGCTGATTGCACAAACTGTGGAAGGCATTGCGGATATTCGTGCCTCTGATGAAGGTAAAGAAGGGGTGCAATCCTTCTTGCAAAAACGTAAGCCAAATTGGTTAAGTTAGTATTCAGTATTATAAAATTATCCCCCTTTATTGAGTGCTAGATTCATAGATAATAAAGGAATAAATACATATAGGGCCATATTGTAAAAGAGCCAACTTCTAAAGGAATAGCTATGTTTTCTAAAATTTTAATCGCCAACCGTGGAGAGATTGCTTGTCGAGTGGCAGCCACTGCGAAGCGTATGGGCGTACGTACGGTAGCGGTCTACTCTGACGCTGACCGATATGCCAAGCATGTTAGTGCTTGTGATGAAGCCGTTTACTTAGGAGGCTCAGCGCCAAAAGACAGTTATCTTAAAGGTGACTTGCTGATTAAAATTGCGCAAGAGACAGGGGCGCAGGCCATTCACCCAGGTTATGGCTTCTTAAGTGAAAACGCCTCTTTTGCTAAAGCATGTGAAGATGCGGGCATTGTGTTTATTGGTCCGTCAGCCTCAGCCATCACTGCAATGGGGCTTAAGTCAGAATCAAAGCAGCTGATGGAAACTGCTGGGGTACCTTTAATTCCAGGCTATCATGGTGACAATCAAGATCCTGATTTTTTACATAAAGAGGCCGATAGAATTGGTTATCCATTATTAATCAAAGCCAGCTCTGGCGGTGGTGGTAAGGGTATGCGTCTGGTAGAGCGCAGTGAAGATTTTATGGAGCTGTTAGATTCTTGCCGCCGTGAAGCCATTACTAGCTTTGGTAATGATGCGATGCTTATCGAAAAATACGCCTTAAACCCGCGTCATATTGAAATCCAAGTATTTGGTGATAGCCATGGCAACTATGTTCATTTATTTGAGCGTGATTGCTCGGTACAGCGCCGCCACCAAAAAGTATTGGAAGAAGCACCAGCTCCTGGTGTTGATGAAGAAATGCGTCAAGCCATGGGAACAGCTGCCATCAATGCCGCCCGTGCAGTGAACTATGTCGGTGCAGGTACGGTTGAGTTTATCGTAGAGCAGCGTCCTAGTGCAGATGGTAAAGTCGAGATGGGCTTTTATTTCATGGAAATGAACACCCGCTTGCAGGTAGAGCACCCAGTGACAGAAGCCATTACCGGTATGGACTTGGTTGAGTGGCAATTATTGGTAGCGGCAGGGGGAGAGATCCCGGTTAAACAAGAGCAGTTATCGATTCAGGGTCATGCCATCGAAGCACGTATCTGTGCTGAGAACCCAGACAATGAATTCTTACCTGCGACCGGTACTTTATTTACTTACCGTAAGCCTGAGCATACCAAATTTGACGTTGGTGCCGTCCGCGTCGATGATGGGGTAGAAGAGGGCGATGTGATTAGCCCATTCTACGACTCAATGATTGCCAAGCTGATTGTTCATGCCCCAACACGTGAGCAAGCATTGGCAAAATTAGATCAAGCCTTGGCACAAACAAGAATTGTCGGTCTTCCCAATAACGTGGCCTTTTTACGCCATGTTTTAGCGACTGAGTCGTTTAGTCAAGCTAAGTTAGATACCGCCTTAATTGAGCGTGAAAAAGAGGTGCTCTTTAATCAGCAACCCCTATCGTTACCACTAATGGTAGCTTCCGCTGTGGTGAATAAGCTAAACTCAGAGCAGCAGGCAAAATCTGCGTATAATCAGACTCAAACCCAAGATCCCTTTAGCACACTGGGTGGCTGGCGAGGCTATAGCGACTATCAGCGTGAGTTTGAATTATTGTTAAACCAAGGGGATGAAGAGCAAAGCTATATTGCCACCATTAACAATATTAAAGCCAACAGCTCACAAAGCTCAGACAGCAAAGGCGGTCAGACTTTTGATTTAACCCTAAAAGTGGCCGATAAAGACGAGCAAGACAAAGTAGACGCTGCTCAATCACCAGTATATAACGGCACCATTGAATACAGTACAGGCGACTCTGATAGCTATGTATTGTGGATCGATGGACAGCGTAAAAGCCTACAAAGCTGGGTGGAAAATGAGAAGGTCCATATCTTTAGTGATGAAGGCAGTGGCAGCATTACCCTAATTGATCCGATGGCACATGTCGAAGGGGATTCTCAAGCTGCGGGTAGCTTAAAGTCACCAATGCCAGGCCAGGTTGTGGCTTTCAAAGTAGCTGCAGGAGATGAGGTGAAGCGTGGTCAACCGCTAGCTGTCATTGAGGCAATGAAGATTGAGCACACCATTAATGCTCCTGCCGATGGCGTAGTGGCAGAGCTGCTATTTGCTCCAGGCGACTTGGTAGCAGATGGTGATGAGCTGTTAAGACTAGAGACTGAACCTGCATAAGGGTTTTGTAATCTCTGCACAAACGCCTTATAACACATAGAAGATGAGTAACGCCAATGAATTATCCAGACAAGGTTCAGATTATCGATGTCAGTCCTCGTGATGGACTACAGAACGAAAAGCAGACAGTACCCACTAAAATTAAGTTTGAATTGATTGAAGGCTTAATCGATGCGGGTATCAATAAGCTTGAAGCTACCAGTTTTGTGTCCCCAAAATGGGTGCCTCAAATGGGAGATAATAGCGAGCTTATGCAGCTGATTAATCAGTCACGCAAGCCTGAGGTTTGCTACTCTGTGCTAACGCCAAATATGCGTGGTTTTGAAAATGCATTGGCTTTTTCTCCTGACGAAGTGGTTATCTTTGGGTCAGCCAGTGAAACCTTTAGCCAAAAGAATATCAACTGTAGTATTGATGAAAGTATAGAGCGCTTCGCCGCAGTAGCTGCAGCGGCCAAAGAGGCCGGGATTAAAGTGCGCGGTGTGATCTCTTGTACAGTGGGTTGTCCTTACGAGGGTGAGATTGCTCCTAGTCAGGTGGCTTATGTGACCAAGCGTTTGGTAGAGATTGGGGCCGAGCATATTGGGGTGGCTGATACCATTGGTGTGGGTACGCCAATTAAAGTTCAAAATGCCTTAAAAGCGGCAATGGACTATATTGATGTGAAAGACATCTCAGGTCATTTCCACGATACTTATGGACAAGCCTTAGCCAATATTTTAACCTCTTTAAGTTTAGGGGTGGCACAGTATGATACCTCTGTTGCCGGCCTTGGTGGCTGTCCTTATGCCAAAGGAGCGACTGGTAACGTTGCCACAGAAGACGTGGTCTATATGCTACATGGTATGGGTATTGAAACTGGCGTAGATTTGGATAAGCTAGTCTATGTCGGTCAGCAAATCAGTGATTTTTTGGGCCGAACCAATGGTTCGAGAACAGCGAAAGCTTTATTGGCTAAGCAGCAGTAATGCTTAGCCAAAAGCGTTAACTTAACTATTAATAGCAAACTATTAACAATCAACATAAAAAGGATATTTATGAGCTTACCAGGGTTAGATTTTCAGTTAGGGGAAGACATTCAGGCGCTTCGTGCCACCGTTAGAGCTTTTGCCGAAAAAGAAATCATGCCACGTGCTGCTGAGATTGATAGCAGTGATGAATTCCCGATGGACTTATGGCAAAAGATGGGCGACCTAGGCCTGCATGGTATTACCGTGCCAGAAGAATACGGCGGTGTGGATATGGGTTATGTGGCTCATATGATCGCTATGGAAGAGATTAGCCGCGCTTCAGCATCAGTTGCCCTAAGCTATGGCGCACACTCAAACTTGTGTGTGAACCAAATTAAGCGTAATGGTAGTGAAGAGCAAAAGCAGAAGTTTTTACCGAAGTTAATCAGCGGTGAGTTCGTCGGTGCTTTGGCCATGAGTGAGCCAGGTGCAGGATCTGATGTGACCAGCATGAAGCTACGCGCTGAAGCAAAAGACGGCGGCTATGTGTTAAATGGTAGCAAGATGTGGATTACCAACGGTCCAGATGCCGATGTGATGGTGGTCTATGCCAAAACCAACCCAGAATTAGGCGCCAAAGGCATCACTGCTTTCTTAGTAGAGAAGGGCATGGAAGGCTTTGGCACAGCGCAGAAGCTAGACAAACTAGGTATGCGTGGTAGTCATACTGGTGAGATGACCTTCAATAACGTATTTGTCCCTGAAGAAAACGTCATGGGTGGCCTAAATAACGGGGTCAAAGTATTGATGAGTGGTCTGGATTATGAGCGTGCAGTATTAGCCGCAGGTCCAGTGGGCATCATGCAAGCGGTAATGGACAACGTTATCCCTTACATTCATGACCGCAAGCAGTTTGGTCAATCTATTGGTGAATTCCAACTGATTCAAGGTAAAGTGGCTGACATGTACACCATTCTTCAAGCCGGTCGCAGCTTCTTATATACCGTAGGTAAAAACCTAGACATGCTTGATGAGCGCGGAGCAGGTCATAGCCGTGAAGTGCGCAAAGATTGTGCTAGTGTTATCTTGTGGTGTGCCGAAAAAGCAACTTGGATGGCAGGGGAAGGTATTCAAATCTTCGGCGGTAATGGTTACACCAATGAATATCCATTAGGCCGCTTCTGGCGTGATGCTAAGCTGTATGAGATTGGTGCCGGTACCAGCGAGATTCGCCGTATGTTGATTGGTCGTGAGCTATTTAACGAAACCAAGTAAGATGGCAACTGATGTTTGATAATGATATTTAATCAACTAACGTCCCACTCTTAGGATTGGGGCATTTTTTTTATTGGATTAATAGTAAGATAGACAATGAATAAGAAGTAAGAAGTTAAAATAATAAAGGATGCACAATGAATATCACCCAATATGAGTGCCAAGCTTGCGGCTGGATTTACCCCCCACAATCCGATAATCAATCAAAACAGGTCGCTCAATTTACTGAGTTGACGGATAGTTTTAGTTGCCCCTTATGCGGAGTGGGTAAGTCTGAATTTTGCCCTGTTAATGAAGCCAATCAACAAGGCGAGTCTGATGCTGAGAGCATTCAAAGTAACCGTCAGCAAATTATAATTATAGGAGCAGGGCTAGCAGGCTGGTCGGTAGTCGATGCGATACGAGCCTTGAATAAAGAGGTGGTCATTACCTTAATTGCTGCTGATAATGCAGATCGCTACCACAAGCCGATGTTGTCAGCAGCCTTTAGTCAAAAAAAGAGCGCCAAGGACTTGATACGTTTTACCGGTGAAGAAGCGGCCAACAAGGCAGATATTAAGCTGCTAGCCAACAGTAAAGTGCTCGCTATTGATAGTGGTAATCGCAAGGTGCTGCTTGATAATTCTGAGCTTAGCTATGATAAGCTGGTTATGGCAATTGGGGCTGCTCCGGCGATTCCACCTAGTATAGATGCAAAAAACGTCTGGCATATTAATAATATCGGTAGTTTCAATGATATTGAGCAGGCGCTATCAAGCTCGAGTGCACCCAAGCATATTGCTATCATTGGGGCAGGTATGGTGGGAACGGAAGTTGCTGAAGACTTAACCAAAGCGGGTCACACAGTTAGCTTGTTAGATATGAATAAAGCGCCTTTGGCACTGATGTTACCCGAGATTGCTAGTAGTAAAATCAAACAGGCAATAATCGACCAAGGTATTAATTTTATTGGCAATAGCCGAGTAGATAGCGTGTCTTCCCTATCAGACGGAGGCTATCAGCTAACGGTTATTGATTGTGGTGATAGCAGTCAACAAACGGTTGAAGTCGACCATATATTAGTGAGTACGGGGCTTAAAGTAGAAGAGACCTTGCCTCAAAGCGCTAAGTTAGACTTTGATAGGCTATGTGGCATATCGGTACAAGAGGCGACCTTGCAAAGCAGTGATCCGGATATTTATGCCATTGGGGATTGTATGTCGATTTCTGGGGCACCTTGTCGCTATGTGGCACCCCTTAGGGCTCAAGCCTCAACGATTGCTGAGCATCTTCTGGCCCATCTAGAGCAGCACCCTGCACAGGCAGATCAGGCTTATGAGCACAAAGCTTACGTGCATAAACCGCCTATGATTCGACTAAAAAACAAATCTATTTCTGTTAGTGCAACAGGAACGCCGACCGCAGATGAGCAGTATGGTAAATGGCAAGTGGTTAGTGATACGGAAACAGAGGTGGGTCAAGAGCTGGTATTACAACAGGTAGCAGCAGATGGTACGGTAGTAGCAACAGCCACAGTTAAGAGTGCAAATAAATAAATTTGTGATGCTCATTTAGTTTGGCTCTAGAACTAAAAAACCCAGCTAAGTGCTGGGTTTTTTAATATTCGGCTAGCTAATGCTTCTTAGCTATTAATTATTTATTTACTTTGGAACCAGCTGTCCGCTTGGTTACGAGCTGTGGCCACATCAGAGCTTGATAAGTTTAGGGCCAATTGACCAATCTTACCACGTGCTTTAGTGCGAACTTCGTCGTTTAACATGCCATCACGAGCAGCAAGTTCATACCATTTATAAGCGTCTACCAGTTTACGCTGCTTTTCATCAATCAAGGCTAGAGTATAGCTGGCACGGTTATCACCGCGTTTTGCAGCACGCTCTAACCAGTAACGGGCTTGCTGTTCGTTAACGGCAACGCCTTCACCGCGAGCATACATAATACCTAGGTTTAATTGAGCTGGAGTTACGTTTTGCTTAGCGGCACGAGTGTACCATTCGATTGCTTTTAATGAGTTTTTAGCAACGCCTTCCCCTTTTTGGTAGCGTTTTGCTAAGTAAAATTGCGCATGGTCATTACCTTGATTGGCACGACCCGTTAATTCATTGATATCCATCACCTCAAAACGAGACACGTCTAAAGGAACGTTGGCGATTAGATCTGCTTGAGCCAAACCTGCTGTTGCAAACAGAGCAGTGAATAGAGTTGCTTTTAAAAGTTTCATAGAGGTATCCAGAAATTGACTGTATTTAAACAAAAAAATTTAAACAAATATAAAGCGAAAATTGATTTATAAAATACTTAGAATCTAAAAATAACCCAATTTACCGTCTTCGGTTTGCGTTAAATTGGTAACATTTAAGATGATAATTACACTGTGAGTTTGATTAGAGGGGGCATGTCAATAACATATATTCGACACGATTTACATAGCTTAACACCCAAAAAGACGAAACTCAAACGCTGTTAACGCCAAAATAGCCTTTAATAATAATTTAACAGTCAAATTACCTCAGACTTTTGTAACTAAGTAATACTAGAAAGATTGAGGTAACAATTAAAGCTGTTTGGATGTTTTCAGTTTTAAAGGTTACCTCGTAAAGTCTTTAGGGCTTTGCTTAGATTTGGTGGCTCTATAACTTGGTGACTCTATAAATAGCCACGTCAGCCAATAAGTTAGGGGCTTTACGAATGATTGAGGCCATTAATGGAGAGTGCTTCTTGGAGTGAGAGTCGGTAACTGCAAAGCGATTTATGATTTTAATATCATTATCCGAGCACAGCTTTTCAAAGTCTTTGAAGGTACATAAATGAATGTTTGGGGTGTTATACCACTCATAAGGCAAAGCTTCAGAGACTGGCATTAACCCTTTTAAACCTAAATGTAGGCGGTTTTGCCAATGGGCAAAGTTAGGGAAGGTAATGACCGCCTCTCTCCCCACACGTAGCATGTCTAATAATAAAGTGTCAGGTGATTTCACCGCCTGTAATGCTCGTGCCATGACTACTGTATCAAAGCTATTGTCAGCAAAGCGGGCCAAACCGTCATTTAGATCTTGCTCAATGATATTCAGACCCTTGGCAATCCCGACATTGATGTTTTCTTCATCCAGCTCAAGCCCATATCCTGTAACGCCAAGCGTGTGTTGCATATGCTCAAGTAATGAGCCGTCACCACAGCCTAAATCCAAGACACGAGAGTGCGGGGCAATCCACTGTTTGGCAAGTTCATGGTCTATTCTCATGCTAGGCTCTCCTGAGTTTTGGCATTAATTTCAGTTTTAGTCTCAGTTTGTTGAGGGCGTACCTTGGGGTTAGGGCTTAAAAAAGGAGCATTTAAGAACCCTTTAATGGCGCCCATATAACGCGGAATATCAAACAAGAAAGAGTCATGACCATGGGGAGCATCAACATTGACATAGCTTACTTGCTTGTCGTTGGCCATTAATGCATCGACAATTTCTTGTGAACGGGCCGGAGCAAAGCGCCAGTCTGTGGTAAAGGAGACGATAAGAAATTGGCAATGAGTGTGTTTTAATGTCTGTTTTAAAGCTTCTAAATCTGACAAAGATTCATCATCGACATAATCGCGGGTAGGATCGAAGTAATCCAGTGCCTTGGTCATTAGCAGATAAGTGTTGGCGTCAAAGTTTTTACTAAAGCGCTCACCTTGATATCGTAAATAACTTTCAACTTGGAATTCTACGTCATAGCCATACATAAATTTGCCGGACTTTAAGTCACGACCAAATTTAGATTTCATGGCATCTTCAGTCAGATAGGTAATATGACCCACCATGCGCGCTAAAATTAGACCACGGCGAGGGTAGGTGCCCGCTTCCAAATAGCGGCCCTTATTAAAGTCAGGGTCAGATAAGATGGATTGACGCGCGACTTCATTGAAAGCGATGTTTTGAGCCGACAGTTTTGGCGTACTGGCAATAATGACGCAGCGCTTTAAGCGATCAGGATAATCAACTGACCACTGTAAGGCTTGCATGCCGCCCATAGAACCACCGACCACTGCGTGCCAAACGTCTATACCCAAACGATCAGAGAGCATGGCTTGGGTTTTTACCCAGTCTTTGATGGTAATTAAAGGGAAGTCTGGGCCATAAGGTTTACCAGGCGTTCCGGCATCGCTAGACTCTGGGATAGGTGTGGTTGGGCCTGTAGAGCCATGACAGCTACCAATATTATTTAGGCAGACCACAAAGAAGCGTGTGGTATCAATGGCTTTACCAGGGCCAATCATATTGTCCCACCAGCCAGGCTTCTTATCCTCTTCGCTGTGCCAACCGGCAGCATGATGACTGCCTGAGAGAGCATGACAAATCAAAATAGCATTGGATTTATCAGCATTTAATTCGCCATAAGTTTCATAAACCAGATCAAACTCAGGCAAAGTTCGGTTGCACTCTAAAGTTAGGGGGGTATCAAAATGCATCGTCTGCGGCGTTACAATGCCCACAGAGTTGGCAAATTTTGGATCTGTCGCGGTCGATTGGATACTCAAAATTACCTCAATAATGATATTTGCTATGTCAGTTAGGAAAGGGAGCAAAGAAGTGTTGGGTCATAGCTATTGTAGGCTTAAGGGCTTATAAGTACAACTTGCATCTGCGAGGGTCAGACCCATAATTGTCAGAGTAAGGTTTGGCCCTTAGGATCTAGCACTACTTTAGTAAATTGACCGTTAATAATGTTACACTGAAGCTTCATGGCCAATCAATATCTGTTGTCAATCAGCGACTTAAATGATAGTTATCAATTTTAAACTAAATCCTTTAATTTATATAACGAGATAAAGCTGAATTAAGGCAGATAATATAAGCCTAGGCTAGGCCCATTACGCTTTTATAAAATCATTAAATTTGATTTAGCAAGGACACTCAGCGCACTATGAAACCCAATAAGCCTCCCCGTATTGCAGTCTTGCTCGTCAACCTCGGAACCCCTGATGAGCCAACAGCCCCCGCAGTACGACGCTATCTAAAACAATTTTTGTCTGACCCAAGGGTAATTGAAATACCGCAGTTTTTGTGGGCGATTATTCTTAACTTGTTTGTACTGCCAACTCGTCCGAAGCGGGTGGCAGAAGCTTATGCCAGTGTTTGGGAAGGCGACTCTCCGATCCGTAAGATATTAGGCCAGCAAGTTGAGAAGTTACAGGCTCGTTTAGACGGTAGCATGGCACCTTTTGAGGTATCAGTTCATGCAGCAATGACTTATGGTAACCCAGGTCTGCCTGATGTGATGGATAAACTGCGTAGTGAAGGCGTGGACCATTTTGTTATCTTACCCTTGTTTCCTCAGTATTCAGCCACGTCAGGGGGCGCAGTCTATGATGCGTTAACCAAGTGGTCGCTTAAACAGCGTAACCTGCCCAATTACACTATTGTTAAAGATTACTTTGCCCATCCTTTGTATATCAAAGCATTGGCAGATTCGATACGCCGTTTCCAAGCCGTACACGGTAAACCTGAGAAGCTGATGTTTAGCTTCCATGGTATTCCTCAGCCTTACGCTGATAAAGGTGACCCTTATCCCAAACGCTGTAAATGTACCGCAGCTCAGGTAGCCCAGGAGTTAGGGTTAGCAGAAGATGAGTGGATTACCAGTTTCCAGTCACGCTTTGGCAAGCAAGAGTGGGTTAAGCCTTATACCGATGTGACCTTAGAGGAGTGGGGCAAATCGGGTGTGCGCTCAGTTCAAGTGGTCAGCCCAGCGTTTTCTGCCGACTGTTTAGAGACGCTTGAAGAGCTAGCGATGGAAAATAGAGATAACTTTATCAACGCTGGGGGTCAAGAGTATCACTATATTCCTGCTTTAAACGATGATGAGGCCCATATAGACTTAATCGAAGCCTTAGCGAAGCCTTTGGTTGCAGCTTGGGCAGTGACCTTAGAAGGTTGGGATTAGATTTTTGAAGATATGGATATAGTCGTTATTTGTCATAGCCGAACTAACCTTAGCTAAACTATAGTTAAACCAATGTAATAAAAAATCCCACTATCTTGGATAGCGGGATTTTTTGATAAAGACTCAAATCTCAAATATTGATTAACGATTATAGATACTCGAGACTAATCATCTTCATGACTATGAGGTACAGCTTCATCATCAGCAATATCACGGATATCAGGATAATCAGTGCTGTCTAAGCTCTCTTCTACCAAGACTTCATCAATACGCGCCTCATCAATGTTTTGACGGTGCATCGGCGTTAATCCTTCTTCAGCCACAATCTGATCTAAGTTATTCTCTGGATCCTTCATAACATTCTCCTAACGTGATTGGCTAAATAAATTGACCTCAAAGTTGAAGTCAGTAGCACAGTAGCCATTATTGCTTATAGGTGCTTAACCCTTACACTTCATTATAGAAGCAATGTTTCAGTTAATAAGTAAGGCTGAGTTATGAGTTGTTCGCATTCTGTGATAGAGGTAAAAAGTTGTAACGTTAGCTTTTATGAATAAATCTGCTGTTAAAGTCATCCAATTTAAAGCGCCATAAATATACAAAAGCAATAATATAAATGATGACCTCACAAAGCTCTTCAATTATGTTGCCGCTGACGGTACTGAACCCCATTTCATTTTCAGCCACATACTGAACAACAACTAGAATAGCAGTCACGATATACAGCTTTTTAGGGACCTCTTTGAGGACGGCCCAAACATAGCGGCGAGCATAGATAAGCAAGCCAAGAGCCGTTAAGGTAATGACTAATAAGGCAGCATCCTCCCACCAATCATAGCTTTGACCAATAAATACAAAGTCTTCAGGCACCAAAGCGTCTGATAAAAAACTCAGCTCACGACGAAGGGCAGAAAGAAAGACTAAGGTAGCGCCTATCCAAAAAGATCGAGCGACATTCAAGTGGCTTTTTATGGCATAAAGCACACAAGGAACGATGGATAATACAAGTAAAAAGGCCTCAAAGTATTCAATGAGGCTGTCTTCGGTAATGATGGCTATCTCCTTAGTTTGCTTGAGAAAATAATGGGCTTGTATTTTATTAATAAAAATTAAACCTATTATTTTAATAGTTTAATTATATTTAATAGTATGTCTTATTATAAATCATATTATCCCTAAAATAAAACCTTTAGTTCTTACTGGAAAGGAACAAATAATCACCGTGAGCTAAGGCTAAATTTGCTATGTTTGCTATGTTTGCTATCTATATAACTCTGACACTAAACCTGACACTTTATAAAGCGCATTGACGCTAGAAATTAAAGAGCCCTGTTGAAAAATATACCCATTAAGCATTTAGGGGACGCTGACGATATAGCTGTAGCAATATTATACTTTGCAGCCGCTATTTCTGAGAGGCAAATGGCCAGACTTTGTTTGGTAGGATTGTAAAGGGCGGCGGTGTACAAGTTTTAGAGTAACTCCTTGATTGTCCAGGTATTTATATATGTGCACCTATATAAAAGCTTGCGACATCAAAAAAACATTTAAAAACTGTGTTGAACTTAAAGGGTATCCATAAATAGTTATGATTAAAAAAATTATCCCCGCTGTAGTGGGTCTAAGTCTTCTTGCGGGATGTGGCTCTAATACTGAAAATAAGGTCAGTATTGAGCCTAAGGCGACCAAGGTAGATAAAGCTCACCTGTATTACAACGGTGACATCATTCCTATGAGCACCCTTCAGCCTAGCACTGTGGAAGCGGTAGTAGAACAGCAAGGTAAGATTGTCTATGTTGGGAATTTGGCAAAGGCCAAAGATCAGTTCTCCAATATTGAGCACGTCGACCTTCAAGGTAGAACTCTATTACCTGGCTTTATAGACCCACACAGCCACTTTGGTATGGTTTCCAACACCATGGGCCAAGTGGATTTAAACCCACCTCCAGTGGGTACTATCTCTAGTATCGAGCAGATGTTAGCTGCCTTAAAATCTTATAAAGCCGAGAATAATATTGCAGAAGGTGAGTGGATCTATGGTTGGGGTTATGATGAGAGTCAGCTGACCGATAAGCGACACCCTAATAAGTTGGAGCTAGATGAGGCTTTGCCTAATAACCCAGTTTATATTCAACACACCAGTGGTCATATGGGCGTTGCCAACTCACTGGCGCTTGAAAAGATGCAGGTCTCAGCGGCTACCAAGAACCCTGAGGGAGGCATGATTGGTCGACTGCCTAATTCAAATGAGCCTAATGGTTTGGTACAAGAAACGGCGATGTATCCCTTCGTTGGACACATGCTACAGGTGCTTAATAGCAAACAGGCTGAGTTTTTTGAGCAAACCCAAGACTTTTATGCTGCAAAAGGTATCACCACAGCACAAGATGGTATGACCGATAGAGAAGCCATTCGCTTCTTTCAGTCCCAGGCTGATCAAGGTAAGTTGAAAATTGACTTGGTATCGCTGGCAGGATTTAGTGAGCTTGAAAGTAACCTTAAAGATGCAAGTCTTAAGTTTAAAGATTACAAAAATGGCTTTAAAGTTCAAGGTACTAAAATTATCGCTGACGGGTCGCCACAAGGCAAAACTGCTTATTTTACTCAGCCTTATTTGACTAAGGTGGAAGGGTGTCAAACAGACTGTAAAGGCTTGCCGAGCCTGTCGCAAGATACGTTGAATGATTTATTTAAGTTGGCCTATAAAGCAGACAATCAGCTGTTCATTCATGCCAATGGCGATGCCAGTATTGATATGATTATTAAGGCGCATGAGGTTGCCTCTAAAGCGTTAAAGCAGCCTGTAGATAAAAACCGGCGTACCGTTGTGATTCATTCACAGTTCGTTAGACCCGATCAGTTAGAAACTTTTAAAAAGTACAATATTGAACCTTCCTTCTTTACCAATCATGCTTATTTTTGGGGTGATGTCCACGTTGAGAACTTAGGTAAACAAAGAGCCAATTTCTTAAGTCCTATCGTAAGTGCCGATAAATTAGGGCTTAAATATACCAACCACTCAGATGCAACGGTTACCCCAGTTGATCCATTATTTACGGTGTGGAGTGCAGTAAATAGGCTCTCTAGAAGTGGTAAGATTATTGGTGCTGAACAACAGGCCAGTCCTTATCAAGCCTTACAGGCAATTACCAGCCATGCAGCGTATCAATTGTTTGAAGAGGACAGTAAAGGGACGCTTGAGGTGGGGAAAGCAGCCGACTTTGTGGTACTTGATAAAAACCCACTAACGGTGAAGCCGATGCAAATTCGAGACATTAAGGTGGTCCAAACCATCAAAAATGGTAAGCCTATTTATCAGATCAACTCTAAGGCTACTGATGCCACACAGTAGCAGCTGATATGGCTATTTGCTATTTAACTTATTAATACTTGAATTTAACTTAAGCCCAGTCATTAGCACTGGGCTTTTTATCACCAGTCGCCGTAAAACCACCCACTTCAGGGGGTGGATATAAGGCGACACACACTGTCGTAAGAAGTC